>Ga0194129_10000997_pt1 | contig 49630 bp, 29 predicted proteins | sample TA2KigCa35mmetaG_FD_150862 | JGI IMG/M metagenome (GOLD analysis project Ga0194129, IMG submission 150862) | Freshwater microbial communities from Lake Tanganyika, Tanzania - TA2015038 Kigoma Deep Cast 35m | ecosystem: Environmental > Aquatic > Freshwater > Lake | place: Tanzania: Lake...
TTGATTTAATAGAGGATTTAATAAAAGAGTATTCGAATGGTGAAATAATAATAGAAAACGAAAAAGATGAAAAAGAACCAAAAGATGAATTAGTTGATGATGTATTACAAATATTAAATGTTTATACAGCAAAAATGAATGGATTAAGGAAGTATAAAGGTAATATGTAAATTTATACATTTTTATACATTTTTATATCTACTAGTAGCTGTCCCATCAAATGAAATTATCAGTTCTATATTTATAAAATCTTTCTTAAGTAATAATGTTGAATTACCAAAAATAAAAGTTAATACAACACATTTAATGTTAATTAATTTATTATTACAAAATTTTATAAAAAAAGAAGTAATTGTAAGAGATTTAGATGAAAAAACAGCATCTAGTCTTTTTATAAATATAGATTATAATGACCTTTTGGATCAAAAACCAGATGATGTTAATATAAAAGAATTATTAGAATATATCTTAGATATTTGTTATACTCTAAATAAAAAATTTGAAATATTAAATATTGATGATAAAATTATAATTGATTATATATTAAATTCTAAATTACCAATGTATAAAGATAAAGGAGTTTTATTAGAATTTAATAGTTATACTATTGAAGAACTATTAAAAAAAGGATTTAAACATCCTGATTTTTTAAAAAAATCTGATTTGTTAAAAAAATCTAATCTTTTAGAAATATTTGGAGAAGGTAAATATAATAAAGATGATTTAAAAAAATCCGGGATATTAAAAATAATTAAAAAAGATAGTCAAAATTTAGATGGATTAATTACTATTGGATTTAATATACAAGAATTAAAAGATTTAGGTTTTACAATAGAATTATTATCTTCTAAAGGATTTAAAAAAGAGGAATTGGTTAGTAATGGATTTACACCTGATGAATATGGAAATGTATATAAAAATAAGGCTAATATATTTGAAAATAATTACGAAATACGATATAGACTACTATCTACACTAAAAGAAAATAAAACTGCAACACAAGATCAACTAAAGGAACTAGAAACTCTAAAAAAATAAATATTTTAAATTTTATAGAACTAATTATATATTTTGGTATAAATATATAATTATTTTAATAATTAATTATAATTAAAATAATTATGCCAAGTGGTTTTATTCAGTTATTATCAGTTGGATCAGAATACGAATATTTAAATAAAGATCCACATATATCTTTTTTTAATGCTGTATATAGAAGATATTCAAATTTTTATATGACAACAGTACAGATATATAATAAAGAATTTAGTAATACAAAAGATATTAATAATTTAAATAATTACGAAACATTTATTATACCTCCTAGTGGTGATTTATTAACAAATACACTTGTAAAACTAAGTTACAATAATAATAATTATTTAGAAATATTAAAAACCTATGTTGATCAAATTGATACAAAAACGTATGATATATTATCTTTTTACGATAACTATAATATATTAAAATATAAATATAGTAAAGCAGAAATAAATAATTTTGAAATTATTAAAATTAATTTTTTTAATGATAATGATAATAATTATTTAAATATATGGACAACAAATATTATTAAAAATAAAGATATAATATTAAATCTGATTAAATTTAATAATAAGATAGATATTCAGACAGATTCTACAGATAATTATTACAATATTTATTTAGAATATTTATATTATAGTTTTATTTATAATATTAATATTGATAGTTTAGGTAATGATCAATTAATATTTAATATTATAGATTGTATAGATTATGATAGGATAGATTATATTAGAATAGATTTGAATGAAATATCATCTTATAAATTATATACTAAAAATAAATTAATATATAAAAATTTTTATAATTTATTAATTACGACTAATTATTCTAATAATATAAAAACTGAGATTAAAATTTTTGAATCAAATATATATTATAAGATTAGGTCTGAAAATATAAATAATTATATTAATTTTATTAATCAAAGTATTAAAAACTTATCTAAATTTTTAGAAATTGAAATTATAACTGATAAAAAAAGAAGTAAAAATATTATTATATCTTATGATGAATATATAAAAAATCTTGTAAGTAATAAGATAAATACAAATAATATTGTATATTTACCAACAATAGAATCAAATACGAAATTAATTATTTATTATTATCCTAAAAATATATATTTTGGAAATACTGATAATTATGATTATAATGAATCTTTAATATTAATTGAAAAAAATCATATTAAAATATCAAATTATAATTTAATAAATAATCTAAGTTTAATAACTTATATAAGAATATTTTTAAAAATAGGGTGTATATCAGAGATTGATATATTAAAATTCTTAACTAATGTAAAAGATCCTAATTTTTTATATAATCTTGAAAATTATTATTCAAAAAATAATAACAATATTTTATTTTTTAAAAATGTTCTAGATATACTTATTAATAAAAATGTATTAATATTTAGTAATTCATCATATAGAACACTTATATTTCTTTATGAAAATTATATTTATCAAACAAGCAAAGCAAACTCATTTTTTTATTCCAAAAAAATATCAACTATCCAAAATATTATAACTCTTAAAAATTTATATACAAATATAATTACATCTATTAATTCACTTTATTTATCTACTGAAGGATTACTAAATTTTAGTATAAATTCGTCTATCTTTCTAAATTTTTTAAATCAAACTAAAAATGAATTTATTACTTTTAATGAACTTTATAGTGTTATAGCAAATTATGATTATAATAATTATTTTTTTAATAATAAATCAATAATAACTTTTAATAATCCAAGTAATACTATTTTATTAAAAGAAAATATTTTTTTATATAATTTTTTTGTAATTATTCTAATAAATTTAATTTTAAGTTCTATTGAACCTATTAGTGTAATATATTATAATTCATCTAGACTTAGAAATTCAGAAAATAATATAGATACAGATAAATTTAATATTTATAATAATTTAGGAAAATATAAGAATATATTGAATTCTTTTACTTATTCATTAAATATATTTCCTTTAACTAGTACATTATATTTAAATCAAATAAAAGGAGAAATAATTTCAGTATATACTGCTCAAAATAAAGGTTTAGAAGAATATTATGATAATATTTTAGAAAGTATATTAAAATTATTTAATATTTATGATGAATTATATTATACTAACATATATAAAAGAATTCAAAATTATACAATAGATGATATTAAAGCTATTATAAAATTATTTGATTTTAAGTTTATAGATATTGTTAATAATTATTATAGAGATAATGATTTTTATTTAAAATCCTTAACTTTAGAAAATATAAATAAACTTTTTACTTATTTTTACGAAAATCCTGCTATTTCTTTTGCCAATGGAACTTCAAATGATTCAACAATTTTAAAAGTTATATTTGATAAAGCAGATAATCAATTATTTGGTAAATCATTTTTAACATTTATTAATACTAAAACACCTGATTTAGCTGCTAATAGTTTATATATTTATAAATTTTTATTTATAGTAAATTCACCATTTTATCGTATTTATTTATTAATTAGATTTTTACATACATTTACTACATTATCAGAAGATTTTATTACGTTAAGAGATTATTTAACTTTTTATTTAATAGTATATATTTCTGATAAATCTTCTGCCAAAAATACAAATGTTATTTATCAAAATTTTGAAATAGTAGATAATAATTTTGATAATTTAGAATTAATAGATAATTTTATTTCATATGATGAAATAGAATCTGTCTCAAGTAATACTGTATCTGATGTAATAAATACAGTTGATAGTGAAAATTTAATAATATATACTAACTTTTATTTTACAAAATCATTTATAAAAGTTTTATCAAATATTGATAATATTTATCCAAATATTTATAATACATTAAAATATAATTATGATGATTTAATTTTTAATAATTTAATTACACAGCTTCAAAGTAATAATGAATTATTTTTTAATATTGATTATATAAATAATTTTTTGAATGTATTTTTTGATAAAAATAACTATAATCTTAATCTATTATTTAGTCTTATTCAAGGAGTTGATGTTAGTAATACAAGTGTAGCAGAAAATATATTAAATAATACTTTAGCTAAAAACTGTTATGATGCAGCATATTCGTTAGGAATATATTTTGATAATACTAATAAATTAAACACTGAAACAATTAATAATATTTATAACTTATATTTAGATTTTAACTTGATTTCCAATTTTAATGATTTATATTTAATTAAAACATTTGATGTAAAACGATACACAGATTTTATTAAAAAAGAAAATATTACAAATGGATTTTATTATTTTGATACTTTATATAACGGTATTAATAATTTAGCTACTATTAAAAATATTAATAATTATTATGATGAAGTTAATAATTCAATATTAAAGTATATATTAGATAATTTTAGTTATTTGAATAATTATTACATTTCGGTTGAACTATTTAATCTTTATTTAGCTTATTTTAAAGATGTGACTGATTTATATAATTCAACAAATGATACTAATATTAATTTATATAATTATTTACCTAATACACTCAATACTTATAAAAGATTAATTATTAATAATAAAATTATTATAATTTATTTTCTTTATAAATCTTTTATTGAACAATGTCTATTACTTGATGTAAAATATTATATTGAAAAAGTAAATTCTATAAAAAATTATAATTTAAAATTTAAAAATTTTATTATAGATAAATATGGATTTTATATTTATACAGATATTTTAAATAAATTAGTTGTAAATATAACTAAAAATATTACAAATTTATATTTAGATTATTGTCGTGTTGAAATTTTTTATACACCAAATAATACTAGAACTTTAACAAATTTTATAACTTTATCTAAAGATCCTTATTTAAATAACTATACTAATGGTGTTAAAAGTTATTTTAAAAAAGATACACAAAATAATATATATATAACAAGCACTGAAAAAATATATAATAAAAATGAATTTAATAATTTTTACATAAATTTATTTGAAAGTGATTTTAATATACAAGTATTAAGTATTGGTTTTTATCAAAATTTAAATAATTTATTAACAGGTTTAACAAATGAGTTATTAATCTATTTATTTTATATTTTAAGTAATAATTTAATTGATTTAATTATTGAAACTGATATTAATAAAAATCTTAATGAAATAAATCAATCAAATAAAAATGATTTTTATAATACAGGTATTATCTTCATAAAAAATACTTATAATGATATTAAAAATTTATTTGATAATAATTTTTATAATTTAGTTAGTAAAGCAGCATTAATAAATAAAATATTTGATTTAGTTGCCAATTTTTATGGTAAAAATAATATTAATTATTATAATGTATTGTATTATAAATACAATATTTCTTTTGATAATAATGTTTTTGATATTAGAATTAATTTAAATAATCTTATTAATAATAAAATATCTTATTCAACTGTTTGTGAAAAAGAAATTAATAGATTTTTATATTATTATATGACTAATTATGCTATTAAAATAATTAAAAATATACCTACTACTACTATTTTGGAAAATATTAATTTTATTAAAAATAATACTACTTATCAATATGTAAAAATGTATGATGTTTTATATAAAAATAGTAATAATATAGTATATGAAGAAAATTTAGAAATTTATCAAAATGAACAAGTATTAAGTTTATTAAATATTGATTTTTTTACTGATAAATTATCAACTATTAATAATTCATATTTTGTTGATTTTATATCAAGTATGTCAAATAATTATTATACAGATTATCTATACTTTTATAATTATATGAGTGATAATTTAGGACCTATTTTTAATAATGTTTTTATTAATAATATAAATGCTTTTGACTATTTTACAGATTTAAATAATATTGATGAACTAAATGATTATGTAAATAGTTTTTTAACATTAGAAGAATACTTCTCACCTTATTATATATATGATAATATTGTAGAATATCGTTTTAATAATTTAAATATTGATACTAAACTTAAATTAATTACAGAGAAAACTTTAAAAAAGATAATTATATATTTATTCATGTTATATTTAATATTACAAAGATTACCAATATATATTAATGAAAATTTAAATTTGAGAATAGATTACATATTAGAATATAATATAATTAGTGATAAAATATCATTTTTAATTGGTGATGTATTAAATCCTATAATTATAGCTGATCTTAAAAAACTTATTTATGATATGTATAGCATTGATTCTAAATATGATTATTATACAAATGATTATGATTATAATGATATATTTATAATTAACGTTATTAATAATAATTTAAAACAGATTAAAATAAATAATTATTTAGATTTTGCTAGAAATTATTTAAATTCATATATTGATAATATAATTTCAATTCAAAATAAATCATCGTTTTTTAATTTGGTTAATGAAATTAATAATATATTTACTTACGATGAAGTTTTTAATAATTATCAGTTGTTAATATATTCAGGTTCAATAGATCAATATTATTATCAATATAATTTATATGATTTAAATAGTTATACATCAACAAGTTTAAATAATAATTCTTCTAATTCATTATTTTTTGAAAATGTAGTTTTTTATTATGATAAAACTGATATATACAACATTAATATATTACTAATTAGATTTATTCTATATTTAGAGGCATTTGGTATATCACTAAGTAATACACAAAAAAATAATATTGATGGTATAATTTCTTATACAAGACTAAATGCTATTAATATTAATCCAACATTAGAAAATATTAAAGGTTTTAATGGTTATAATGATTATTTATACATGTATCAAGAAAATAATGATTATACTAATAATAATAATTATTTGATGAGAAATGATATGTCTTGGAATTATATTTTAAATTTAATGGTTAATAATTATGAAAATAATTTTTCATTAATTACACCTATAGATTATGATTATGATACCGCTTTTGTTAATTTTGGAAATATTTATAATAAAAATATAAATCTATATAAAAAATTTTATAATTATAATTACAATTTTTATATGTATCCAAATAATTTTGTTGGTATTTATCAACAAAAAGAAGATTTTTATAATAAAATATTAACAAATAAAGCAAATTTATTTAATATTAAAAGAACAAATTATAAATTATATAAATTACTTTTTGATAATATAATACTTACTAAATTTTCAAATGTATATTTAACATATGAAACTACATTTCCAGATTCATATTTTTTATCAATATTTACAGAATTAAATCTTTTCTATTTATCTTATAAAAATATTTATGTGTATAATAATGATAAATTTTTAAATACTTATTCCCTATACAACTATTTTGAAAATAAATTAATATTAAATAAGGAATCAACTAATTTAGAAGGTTTAATTTCAATAGTAAATGAAATGTATTTTTATCAATTATTTAAAGTGTTATATAAAGATTTTAATAAAAATACTGTTCAATTAGAATATGTGGATTACATAAATCAGTTAAATAGTGTATATAATATTAATTTTGTTTATAAAAATGGTTATAATTTATTAACTAAATTAATTATTAAATTTGAGCTGGTAATTAGTTATTTAAATAAAACTAAAAATATTAATATTCCACCAATTACTGCTGATATTATATTTGAAGGTGTAAAAAAATATATAATATCAAAAGACAATATTAATAATTTTATATATATTAAAAAATTAGGATATTTAATACAAATAGTTGAATACAATGAATTATTAAATTTATTATCAAACAGTATAGAAATAATGATATTGTATGAAGATTATAATTATGAATATTATTTAAATTCAATTTATGTAAATAATTTTCAGAATAAAGTTTTTACAACTTATAGTGGTGATAAAAAGATATTTTCTTTTTACGATATAAGTTTTATAATTGGTAATTATTTAATATATATAACATCAATAAATGATATCTTAATTAATAGAATATTATATGAATCACTTGATAAATATTTTAAAGATAATAAATTAAAAAATTATGCTTTAGATATTATTACAATATTATACAGATTACAAAATGATAATTTTTATGGATTAGTTATTCAAGAATATGATAAAATAATTAATAATGATTTATTAGAATTAAAGATAACTTTCTTAAATTTATATTTTATAAAAATGATAGATAAAACTATTAATCAAAATTTATTTAATGAAATAAATAATAATTTATTAATTTTGTATAATATTTTTATTTTATTAGAAATGACATATTTTATAAAAGAGCAGGTATATTATGAATTATTAAATAGTGTCATAACTAAATCACATACTATTATATATGAAAATAGGTTAATACCCGTAATCAATATGTTGGATGATGAAATTATTAAAATAGAATATTCAAATTATGTTAAGCAATATAATATTTTAAACTATAACAAGGATATACTAAATAGTAGTATTTATTTAACCAGAGATTATAATATAAATAATTTCAATAATATAGTAAAAGATTATGATTATAATGGTATATTTAATATAATTTACATAAATAATTTATATCAAACAGCACCTAATATAAATATTAGCTTTTTTGGTAATTTCATATTAAATTTATTAAATAATGATAATTTACTAACATATTATACTGAATTGGAATTATCAGATCAAACCTTTATTAAGAATAGTATAATCATTATAATTAGAATGATTAATGTTTATTTAGAAAAATTTAAAGAATTATATGGTGGTTATTATAATAATATTGATAGTAATTTATCAATAAATGTATTTACAGATTTTTTTATTAAAGAAGATAATTATGATAAAAACATAAATATAAATATTTTTTCATTAATTTATACTAATTTTTCAAATGATTTAAATAAAATAAATTTTCAAATGTTGGTAGTTTTATTTTATAATATATTTATGTTGATATATTTCTATAATTATGGTAATACAATAATAAATGATATTGATAGGATAGTATTATATTTATGCAATTTAATATACAAAAAGATTTTAATATATTATGAAAATAACCAAAAAAGTACAGAATATTTAGAAACAGAAATATTTTTTAGAAGATTAAATGTATTGATTGAAAATAATTATAATAATAGTGAATTAATAGCGTTATGTTATAGTTTCTTCAATACTATTATAAGTAATAATTTAAGTAAAACAGATGATACAGTAATAACAAATATAAATAATTTTATTAATAAAACTTATAATGGATTAGACGAATATAGAGTTAATAATTTATTTAATATTGATAATTTTTATAAGAAGAATATTAAAAATAATAAAATAATAATTTTTAAATATTTATTAGATAAAGTATTTGATATTAATCAATCAATATTAATATTATACTTGAAGAGTATAATACCTGATGATTTAGTGAATATACAACAAGATTATATTGTAAGATTAAGGAATAAAACAAAAGGATTTGTAAATAATGATGGTATATTAAAGATTATAGATAAGATAGAATTATATTTTAATGATGAATTGATTGATACATTAAGTAAAGAAATGTTATTAATATATTATAGTTTTATAGAGAATGTTAATAAAATTAAAACATTAAATGAGTTTTATGGTAAAGATCAAGATTATATGCTATATGGATTAAGAAATTATATAATAAATTACAGTAAAGATTTTTACATACCAATATATTTTTTTTACAAGGAGATATCTAAATCATTATCATTAATATCATCAATGTATGTAAATAAATATGTTAAAGTAAAGATAAATAGTGATAATATAATAAAATCATATTACGGCACATCAGTAATAGAGAAAGGACTCGAATTATCATTATTAGTAGATTTTATATATGTTGAGAAAGATGAAAGAAAGAGTTTAACAGAGAAGAGAATAGATAATTTAATCAATACACATTATAATTTTTTGGCATCTAAAAAATATGAACCAAATAATAATACATTTAATATAAATGAAAATTTTAATAATAATGATACAATAATATATTTAAATTTTGAATTTAATGAAATGACTAATTTATGTTATCAATTATATTGGGAATTAAATCTTTATATTAACAATATAAAAGTAAATAATATTATAAATGTTAATGAATTAATATTATCAACTGTTATATATTTTGATGATGCTAGAAGAGATGGAATTAAAATAATTGATAAGAGAAATTTTAATAAGATTACAACTACACTAAATAAATATAAATACTGTACAAGAGCAAATGAAAATGAAATAAATACATATAGTTTTTCTTATGAACCAAATAACATACAGCCAAGTGGAGCAGTAAATTTATATAAATTAGATAAATTTACAATAGAGATAGCTATAAATAACAAATTATTGGTTGAAGTAATTAATAGAATTAGTAATTTTTGGAGAATAGAAAGTATAGATTGGAATTTAAATTTACATAGTTTAAATTATAACATATTGAGATATCAATCAGGATTATCTGGTTTATTATATAAGAGATTTATAAAGAATTAAAACCATAATAACAAAGTGTTATAATAATAAAGTGTTATAATAATATTAAAGTATTATTTAGCTGTCGTTCAGTTCGTTATACTCACATTTATTTATGTTTTTTATAATTAATATTATTTAAATAAATATGTATAACAATAATTATTTATGCCAGGTGGAGAGGTACAATTAGTAGCATATGGAGAAGAAAATATGTTTTTAAATGATGATCCACAAATAACATTTTTTAAGATAATTTACAGACGATATACTACATTTTCAATAGAAACGATTGAGCAGAATTTCAATAATAATTTAGATTTTGGTAAAAAGTTTTCTATAGAGTTAAGTAAGATAGGAGATTTAATTCATAAAATGTGGTTAGTAATAGAATTACCAAATATTCCAATAGTATATGATATAAATAATATAGTTGATAAGAGGATTAGATTTGCTTGGGCCAGAAAAGTTGCTTATGCTCTAGTTAATTATATAGAGATAGATATAGGTGGAACGATAATAAATAGAGAGTGGGGTGAATGGATGAATGTATTAAACGAATTAAATATAACTAATTTTAACAATAATATAAATGAACTAATAGGAAATGTTCCAGAAGTATATTTATTAAAGACAATATATAATAGTAATATACCAAGTAGAGTATTATACATACCATTACATTTTTGGTTTTGTAAATATGCAGGTTCAGCTTTGCCTATGCTTTCAATAGAATATAATTTAGTAAGATGCACAGTTGAATTAAATAGTTTTGATAGTTGTGCGATATTTTCACCAACAAATTATATTTATGTATCATCATATTTGGGTAATGGAATTAAAGATGAGCCAATATTACAAGTATCAGAATTAGGATATTCATGGGGAATATATGATTCTATAGAACCTTTTAAAATAAATGGTTCTGATATAATTTATAAATTATATTATAGGAAGATATCAGATGTTCCTTTTGTATCTACAACATCAGCATATTATAGTAATTATACAGCATCAACAATTTTAAGTAATTTATTAAATCAACCAATAGATAATTACATTAAAAATTTCATATATGGAATAGATAGTAAAACGATATATTATCCTGAAGCTATAAATAATTCATCATTTAGATTTGTATCAATTGAAAAACCTTATTTTATACCTACATTAGATTTATCAATAAGAAATGCATATTTATTAATAGATTACATATATTTAGATAAAGAAGAAAGAACTAAATTTTTTAATAACAGACATGAATATATTATAGAACAGGTTTATTTTTCTGGTAATAAAATTCTAAAAAATTTAAATAATAAAATAAATATTGAAGTGGTGAATCCATGTAAATGGATGGTTTTTATGGGTCAATTATCTTATTATACAAATCATAATGTAAATGATTTTTTTAACTATAATACTACATTTATAAGAAATATTAGTGATGAAATAACAGCAGAACCAATAATTAAGGAAGCTAATATAACATTAAATTCCAATCAAAATAATCAAATTTTTGATATGAAATTTTATTCACGATTATTACCTTTTTTATATTTTCCTAGAACCTTCAAAACTAATGGTTTTGGAATTTATACATATTCATTATATCCAATAACTCCATCACAACCATCAGGTTCAATTAATATGTCATTATTTAATAATATAAGTATTAATCAAAGTTTTAATATTGTTGATAGAAATTATAATAATTTCATTTTTAAAGCTTATTTTGTGACACATAATGTACTAAGAATATATCATGGTGTTTGTGGTTTAGTATTTAGTAATAATTTATAAATATATATAATTTATAAATTATGATCTTTTAATCATATTTTTTATAATTTATCATTAACTATACCTTTCAAAATTGAACCAAGATTCTTTAATTCTATATCTTTATTTGAAAAATCTTTGAAGATTTCAAGATATTGATTGATGTAATTTTGTATTTTACTGTCAGAAAGATATTCACGATCGTTATCATTTAAATAATATGCTACTTTAATATATTTATTTATTAATAAAATCTTTTGAAAAAGTTTTACTTCTAAATCAGCATAATTATTTAACATATCATTAATTTCTTTCATTTCTGATGATCTAATAAATTTATTGTTACTTTTAAGACTATTTATTAATGTCTTGAGATCATCTGCTATATGGGAGGCAAATTGAGGAACAATATCAGTTTGATCTAATACTATTTCTACATTTTTGTTATTACCTCCTCCAAAATGAGCAGTAAATTGTTGTCCGCCAAATAAACCAATTGGTAATACTGGTGACGTATAATAAGGTCTCATAAATTTAGCAATATTTCCACGAATACGACTGCTTACGGGACCCCAGCTTAGTTTATTAATTTCAGGATTTCTCATTCTAAATCTCAATACACCTCTCTTCTCTAGTTCTTCATCTTTTGAACTTGTATCTGCCATAGGATCAATACCAGGATTTAGAATATTTGGATTATCATTAACAAATGCAACTGACATATCTAACAACAGATCTAAATTTGGCATTGTTTCTAAATTATTTTTTTGTATTGTTGTTAAATCTAATGTTTTAAGAATATTTTTCTTCCAATAAGCATAGCATGGAAATTTATAAACTGTTCCATGTATTACATTATATTCTTGAACTTTTCGGAATCCAAAACCCTCTAAAAATTTAACTACAGTATAGGGATTAACTTCTTTAAAACTTGTTTCTAAAGCATCAAATGTTAGTGCAGGTGCGCCATTTTTACCAGAAACTAAATCTAAAAACTTTTTATAATCACCATTCATTAAATGCTTCATTAAATCACAACATTCTTGATGAGTGTTGGTTTTAAAGTATGAATTAAAGCATTTTTTTTGTGTATTAAAATATTTTGTATAATTTTCTTTATCTGTAGGATCAATTATGTCTTCCCATTTTTTTGAGATTTTATTTTTATATTGCATTCTTTTAGTATTTTCATCGTATCTAACATCCCTATTCCAATATTTTTTATCAAATTGAGTTTTGGTATTAGTTTCCACATCTTCACCTTCAGCATCGCCCCTTATAAGATTATCATAAACTTCATCATCACATCCTACTATCTTATCTAATGATGGACGAGTAGTGTTAATTTGATCAGCCGGCGCCCCGTTGGCAGGAATACCTCCAATTTGTGATAAAGTGGAAGCAGCACCCGGACCCCCACCGACGGCATCATCTAGTTGTGCTGCTGTATACCAATACGCAACTGCAGTTTTTAATACGTCATTATAATTGCCACCACCGCTATCTGGTAACATGGTTAATAATATTGGAATTTTTCTGGCCTGACCCTGCCTATTTATCTGGGGAGGGGCTGGGTTAAAACTAGCCCCATATACTGCGTTACCACCAAAATGGTTATTCACTGCTGTTCGATATCCTTGATAATCTCCTGCTGGTAGAGATGTGACATCAAGATGGGTTAAATTAAAACGTACAAAACCTGCAGGTAAAGCATTTATATCTTCTCCTTTTAATAGACGTGAATAAGTATAATTTCCTGGAGCACTCTGTGTATAATATACAAAGTTTCCAAAAGAATCAAAGACTTCTCTATGAGCAGGAGATGCTGCTACATATAAATCATAAGCATCCTTAACTGCTTTACCATGTGCTGCAAGCACACCACCAGTTTGATAAGTTACTGGATAAGATTTGTAATATTTACTAAAGACGGAATTATTAACTTGATTTAATAAATCTTCTCTTAAAAATCTATCAAGATCTTCTAATGAACCTATAACTTCTTTAGATACTTTTTTAAATCCACCAAATTGATTATAAACTTTTTTTATTTTTAAATTCATTTCTTCAAGATATTCATCAGTATATGTTCCAGCGATATTATTAACATCATAAGGAACATATCCTTCTTGTTCATTTTTAGTTAATTTTATTATTTTTTTTAAATCAAAATTACCACCACCCGCCATAGCAGCCTGCACTTGCGCCTGTGTTGGATCAGCAGCAGCAGCATTAACCAAAGTTCCTGTTGCATAAACGATTTCTTCAAGAACAGCATTTAAGGGATTTGCAGTCTGAGGATATAGATATTGATTTGTGGGAGGATCTAATTTTTTAAAAAATTTAAGTGCTGCGAAGAAAGCTGTAACAAATTCGGGGGCCATGTTGGCATTTATAGGGGCGAAAGGCTGAAGTGGTTGGCCACTATTAGGATATGCAGAGGTATGAAAATAATGTTGAACAGCTTTTAAACAAAGGGGGCCAGCACTAATTGCTTTTTTATAAGTAGTTTCATTTATGCTTTTACAGCATTTAGATAAAGTTTCTACATAATTAAAGATTTTTATAGGTTCAAATGGTTTTGGATTTGTATTCGCCATAAATTGTATATATAATTTAAAGAAAATAATTTTTTAAAAAATAAATATTATAAATAATATTTTCTATATGATTTTAAATTTTTTATAAATTATATATATTACAATAAATGAAAGAAGTATTAATTTTATTATTAGCTATATTATTATTTGTAATTTTATTAACTATGTTTTTAAATTTTAATAATTCACCAAAAGTAGATAAAAAAAAAATATCTTTATATATATTTTTAACAAAAAATTGTAGATATTGCCAAGAATTTGATAAAAATAAATATAAAGAGATTACTAATGAATTAGGAAATTTTTATAATATAGAAAAAATATATCTAGAAAATAATATTGATTTATTTAATAAATATAAAATTAAACGTGTTCCAACTGCTATTTTAGAAAAAGATAATAAAACGGTAATGGTTAAAGAGTTAAATAAGGAATCAATATTAGAAGCATATCAAGAATTAGAGAATATTTATGAGAAATCAATAGATGATTATAAAAAAGAATTATTAATATTTGTATCAAAAAAATGTCCTTATTGTATAAATTATTTAAAAAATACTCATAATAAATTAAGTAATTTATTGAATAAAGAATATAATATAAAATTAATATTTGCAGATGAAGATAATGATGAATTATTTACAAAATATAAGATTGATTATGTTCCGAAAGCTATAATATTACATAATAATAAGGAATATACGGTAAATGGAGAAATAAATTATGAGAATATAAAAAAAACATTAAATGAAGAGAATGATAAAAAAGAAATATTAGTATTTTTATCAAGAAGATGTCCTCATTCTCAAAAATATGAGGAAAATACTCATGACAAATTAGTAAATGAATTAAAAAATAAATATAATATTAATAAAATATACGATGATAATCAAAAAAATGAGGAATTATTTAAAAAATATAATATAAGATATGTTCCAACATTATTAATAGTAGATAAAGATAGTGTAAAAGAAGTAGATGGTGAATTTACATCAGAAAATATACAAAAAATTGATAATGAAATTAACGAAAAATTAGAGAGTATGAGTTTAGATGAGAATATAAATGATGAGAATATAAATGATGAGAATATAAATGATGATAATATATATGATGATAATGTTATAACTAAATCTGAAGAGAGAAAGGATAATAAAATATTAGTATTTTTATCAAAAACATGTCCAGGATGCACAAACTATAAAAAAAATATGGCAGATAAATTAGAAAAAGAATTTGGGAATAGATTTAAAATAGAAAATATATATTTAGATGAGACTACAGAAGATTTATTTACTAAATATGATATTAATTATGTTCCACAAGCCATAATTAAATATAACGATAAAGAAGAAAAAGTTGGTAAAGTATTAAATTTAGAAGCAATAAGTGATAAGATTAATAGGATTAGAGAAAGGGAAATAATGTTAAATAAAAATGATTATTTAGATAAATTAGAAAGAGATAAAGAATACAACGATTATAAAAAGATATATGAATTATATACAAATATAATTAAAAAAGATGAGGTTGAAAATGAATTATTAGTATTTTTATCAAAAACATGTCCTTATTGTATAAAATATGAGAAAGAACAGCATAATAAATTAGAAAAAGAGTTAAAAGATAAATGTACAATAAGGAAAATATATTCAGATGACGACAAAGATGATTTATTTAGTAAATATAAAATAGAATATGTTCCCAAAGGAATTTTATTATCAGGAGAAAGATATATACCGATAGAGGGTGCTTTAGTTGGTTCAAATATAATAGAATTTTTAGAAAAATAAATAATTAAATATAAAAAATAAAATATAGAAATTATAATAAATGAATGAAAATTTTGTAGATTATTATAAAGTATTAGATATAGATATTGAAGCTACAGCAATAGAAATAAAAAATAGTTATTTAAAGTTAGCAAAAAAACATCATCCAGATCATTCTAATAATATAGGTAATACAAATTTATTTCAATTGATATGCAGTGCTTATGAATGTTTATACAATAAAGATAAAAGAAAAGAGTATGATTTATTATATTTAAAACGTTCATTTGATGAATTAAAGGATGATAATTTATTAAAATTCAAGGGTGAATTCAATGAATTTGTGACAACAAATGTTAAACAATTGAATAAGGAAAAGATAGATGAAATATTTAATGAAATATTTAAAGATTCAGAAGAATTAAAAGAGAAAAAATTTAGTGATAAAGAATTAGAGAAGAGATTGGTTGATATAAATTTAGAGAGAGAAACCCAAGATATAGAGACAAAAGATAATAGTATAAAAGAATTATTAGAAAAAGAAAAAGAAATAGATTTAAATGATATATTTGAATATAAAAAAAGTAAGAATAATCAGAATAGTAATATAATTAATAATGAAGTAGGGACAGTTGATTTATTATATTTTGATAAATTTGGAAGTTTTGAATTATTTAATAACAATGAAAACAATAGAGAATACATTAGCAATATATATAGTGATATAGGTGAAATAAATAATTTAGATGGAAGTAAGATTAGTTATGATGAATTAAAAGAATGGAAACAAAATAAGAAATATGATAAGAAACTATCATCAGTTGAAATTGAAGAATATATAAAAAATAGAAGAAAAGAAGAAAATAATTTATTAGAAGATATAGAAAAAAACTTTACGGATAATAAAAAGAAAAGAGAAATAAATTCTTTTATTAAAAATGAATTTAATGATGAATTAGAGAAAGTAGAGAATATTGAAAATATAAAAAAGAGAAATTAGATAGAGTTTTTATAAAACTCATCAACAGTATTATATCCATGATTAAATAATACTTTTTTTTCATCATTAGTTATATCGAAAAAGTTATATTTACTATAAACATTAATTTTTATAGTATTTTTTTTATACATTTCATATTTACCAAAATTAAGACCTTTTATAATACATTTAAAAATTTGTGTAATATAGGAGGAAACATCATTAAATGATTCAATTAAAATATCTTTATCTTCTAAATAAATACCGATAACATCATCTAATTTATTTATAAAATAATCTATTGGATAATTATTCAAACAACCTCCATCAATCCAAACTTTATTATCATATTCTACAGGTTTAAAAATAATAGGAATTGAACATGAAATTTGAATAGCAGTAATAACTTCCATATCAGGCGTATTAATATGATTAAAATAATATAATTTAGATTCATTAACAGAAACGCCTGTAATTATAAGTTCTTTTTTAAATTTATTAAATAATTTTTTAAAAGTTATTTTTCTACTAATATTTTTTTTTTTTGTTAATATATTGATAACTAAGATAAAAGAATCTAAAGTAGCTAAACCGAAATGAGAATCATTAAAAATAGCATCAATATTATATTTAATTAACATATCAGAATTAATATCATGCATTATAGAAAAAATTTCATCAGAATTATAACCAATAGATAATAAAAAACATAAACAAGAACCGATTGAAGAACCACAAAATACATCTGGTTCATCAATAATTTCAAGTTCTTTTAATTTACTAACAGCTCCGAGAGCACAATATCCTTTCATGCCACCACCACTAATAATTAAAATATTTTTTAATTTACCAGTATAAATAGGTATTTCTTCCATATTTAAATTCTAATAATAATATAATATTAAATGAATAATATAAATATAAAAAATATTTTTATAAATAATAATAATTCAAATATGGTAAAAGATAACACAAATAAAGATAATTTTATATTTTTAGATGAAATTAACACAAATAATTTAGTAGGTCAAAAAAAATTAATTGATATAGTTGATGATAATTTTATTATAAATAAAATTAAATTAAATCAAAAGCATGAAAATAATCTTGTTAAAGAAGTATATCAAGAAAAATTTAAAGAATGTTTATTGAAAATTAATGATGCTATAGATATAAATATCACAGATATCTTTTTCACAGTTAGTTCTGGATATTTTGGATGTAAAAAATATGATTCTCGTGAATGTCTTAAATATATTGAAGAAAAATTAAGAAAGAAAAATTTTGAAACATTAATTACATCAAAAATTGAAATATTTATTTCTTGGAGAAAAATATAAAGAGAAAAATATAAAGAGAAAAATATAAAGAGAAAAATATAAAAAATAAATTATAAAATTAATTTTTTATTCGTAAAACAATATCAATTAGTAAGAGAATTATTAATAAACACACGGCTATATTTAAAAAATTTATTTCAATACAAAATGGTTTATTTGAATCAAAATATTTTTGATTTTCGAATGTATTATACATTCTACTAAAATGTTCATGATTATCATTTTGTTTATTTTTTTCAGTAATATTTTTTAATAATATTTCTAAATCATTAATTGACAAAGTGACTGTATTATTACTGTTATTTGAACTTGTATTATTAGATTGATTAGATGTATTAGATTGATTAGTTGAACTAACATTACTAACACTTACTTGATTTAATTGTGTTGATGTATTAACTAATTCAAAAGATTCATTTTTTATTTTATTAATTTCATTTTTACATAAATGACAATTATTTATATGTTTAATAGCAACTTGATAATTAGGGTTTTTTAAGTTATATGGATTTAAATAATGATGAATACATTCTCTATGAGTTAATTTAGGATTATTATTTAATTTAGGATTATTATTTAATTTAGGATTATTATTTAATTTAGGATTATTATTTAATTTAGGATTATCGCTTAAATTATTAATTGAAGTGCCATTTAAAATAATTTTATCTTCTTCACTATTAATTAAATTTTGATACTTGTTATTATTTTGATTTTTATCTTCAAAATATAAATCTTCAGAAGTGATTCCATCGAATGTTTCTAAAAATTTATTATTAATATTTTGAAAAGCATTATTAAAATTACAATAAGACATCCGAAATACTGGATATATAATTTTAAGAGATAATTAATTTATATAAAAAAAAATATTTATAATTGAGTTTATATATAAAATATAGTTTCTTTATATATAATATTATATGTCAGATTCTACTTCATCAAGAAGCTCACGTAGTGAGGATAATAATATAAAAAAAAAAGTATCGTATTCAACTGATTATATGCCTCATTTATTGCAAGACTCGCAAAAAATGCTACCATTTGATCAGAGAATTTTATTTCAAAAGTATGAAACTAAAAATGAAAATGAAACATTAAGTGAGAAAAAAAATAATGATAATCAATCAAATGCATCAGATAAATTAAGTGATTATTTAACAAATGATGGAGAAAACGTTGCTAATTCAATTTCTAATAAGTATTCAAATACTCAATTATATAATAATAATAATAATACAAATTCATTTTTTTCAAATATAAATCAAAGTGTTCCAAATCAAAATAAACCAGAAATAATAGAAGAAAAAAAACCTGAAAATAAAAATCCTGAAGAAAATGGTGAGGTAAAGGAAAATATATTTAATGATACATATGATGAATATAATGAATTATCACCAGATAAGCAAATGTTAAAAAGATTAGATATGTTAAGAAAATTAGGTGAATTAGTACAATATGGTGTTAAATTATCACAAAATTACAATATGAATTCAGATTATTTTGCGATGAAATATGAATATGAATTACATAAAAATATTAGAGCAAAACAAAATTCAGTTAATTGGATGTCAAGTTTAATGTTAAATTGTATTTATGGTATTGAAATTTTAAATGAGAAATATAATCCATTTGATTTAAAATTAAAAAATTGGTCAGAACAAATTAATGCTGATATAAATAACTATTACGATGTTTTTGGAGAAATTTATGAAAAATATAATCAACCTGGTAAAAATATGGCTCCAGAATTAAAATTAGTTTTAATGATTTCAGGAAGTGCTTTAAAATTTCATTTAAATAATACTTTACTATCTCAAAATAATAAAATACCTCCAAATTTAACACAAAACACAGAACAAGATCCTGCTATATTGGAACAAATCAGAGCAAAAGAAGCCTATGAAAAAATTAGAGAAGAAACACTTAAAAGTAGTGAAATATTAAAAGAAAAAACAAATAAAGAACACACAGAAGCATTAAAACAAATGAATGATATGTTGTATTTACAAAATAAAAAAATAGAATTACAGAAACAAGAAGAAGAGAGACAAAAAAGTTTTAAAGAATTTGAAAAAATGAAAATGCTTTTAGAACAACAAAATAATGCTAAAATGCCTAATATGAATAGTATAAGTGGTATGGGTGTAATGCCATCACCAACATCTGAGGGAAATATGAATGAAAAATATGAGGAAATAAGAAGGAGAAATATTAATGAACATTTACAATCAATAAAAGAGAAAGTTAAAAATATAGATAATAAAGAGGATATAGAAAATGAACCATTATATGTAAGAGCAGCAAATGTAAAAAGTCGTGAATCAAATAAGAATCAATTAAATAAAGATGATTCGACAGTCTCAAGTAAAAGTTCATCAAAAACAAGTTCAGAGGAATCAAGTTCAAGAAGAAAGAGTGAAAAAAGTGTAAGTACTACATTAAGTAAAAGAAGATATAATAAAAAAGGTATTACAATTCAAACCAATTAAAAAATAAATAAATATCAATTAAAATTGATTTTTATATATAAAGACATAATGATATATATAGTATATAATGAACCAAAATGAATCATTAAATACACAAGATATTTTAGATTCTATAGATATAAATATGATAAATATGAATGATAAAAAAAAGCGTGGAAGACCTAAAAAAAATAATAATATTTTAAGTACAAATTTAACTAAGATAAAATTAGATAATCCATCAAATAATAATGAACAGGAAGAAATTATTTTACATTTACCCTTAACGAAAAGTGATATCATAAATTTAAAAGATGGTGAAATAAATATATCAGATATTGACAATGATGTAGAAGAAAGCATAACATCAAATGAACAAAATGAAATTAGTAATAAACATTTAAATTTTATAATTAAGAAATTAAAAGAAGAGAATGATGAATTAAAGAAATTTTTAACGGAAATTACTCCTATGTATTTTACAGAAGTTAAAATGTATCCAATTAATTTAAAATTATTTGATAAAAATAATGAACAATTTACACCTAAAAAGACCAATATATGTTGTTGGTGGTGCGCACATTCTTTTGATTGTTATCCAACATTTATACCTGATAAATTTTACGAAGGTAATTTTTATGTTTATGGTTGTTTTTGTTCTTTTAACTGTGCTGGAGCATATAATCTAAATTTGAATGATTCGAAAGTGTTAGAAAGATATTCATTATTAAAGCAGTTATATTATTACATAAATAAGGTAAATATAACATCAATAAAGGATATTGAAATAAATATAGCAGGACCTCGTGAATTATTAGAAAAATTTGGTGGGACGATGAAAATTGATGATTATAGAAAGAATTCGAAGATTATGGGTAGAGAATATCATAAATTGATGCCTCCTTTTATTCCATTAAATTTTTGTTTTGAAGAAACCACAAATAGTTTAAAAAATAATAAAATGATAAATATAAATAATATATTAAATAATAGTTCTATTCGTAGTGAAGTATTAATGAAGAGAAATAAACCATTAAATAATATAGCATCAAAAGAGATAGATAATTATATAGAATAAGAAATAATTATAAAATTAAAAGCACATATAAAACATATAAAAGTGTATCAGCAAGATCATCCTTTTTTTTTGAAAATTCGTAAATAGAAGTAGCTACAGCATTAAAAAAGGAAATATTTAATTGATAAACAATATCTTTGGCGATATTAATACAATATTGTTTTCTATTTTGGTAGTTATTATTAGAGATAAGTTTAGTATTTAAATTAAAATTTTGTTTTATATTATTATAAAGATTAATTTTAGTTTTAACAGTAGCAGAGACAAAATTAACAGATTTAATTTTATTAGGAAATTTAATTTTTTTCATATTAAAATATGCAAATAGAACTATAGAAATTGTTTTCATAATAGGATTTTTAAGAACTGGTTGATTTTCAATATAGATATCAAGAAAAGAAATAATTTTATTATCTACATCATATATAGTATCAATAAATTGATCATAAAATTTATCAAGTTCAACTAACAATCTTTCTACTTGTTGATTAAAATTATCTTTAAGTTTAGCATTATTAGCTATTTTTTTTAATTTATTATAAAGAGTAATATTATTATTTTTTATTTTATTTGAATGAAATTTACAATATGAGATATATTTAGTATCTTTATCACAATTATCTAAAGTTAAATAATAATAAGAATTACTATTACAACAAATAGCAATATTATTTTTTTTAGAAATATCTATATTAAAATCACATATTAATCCTTTATAAGAAATATCAAGAATACCCCAATAAATAATATCAAAATTTTTTTTATTTAAAAGATTATATCTTACAATACAATAGGCCAGATTTTTAATACCTATATCGAAGGTTAATAAATATTTATATTTAGTCATTAAGAAATATTACTTAAATTATTTTTAGATAGTTTTTGAATAATTAAATCTAATTTATTTGAAAGTAATTTATAATCTTTTATAATATTTTTTATAGTTTGATTTTTTTTATTTATTGATAAACTATAATTTTCATTTGTTTCTAAAAAAGATGTAGATGTTGTCATTTAATATAAATATATATTAAAAATTGATTTTTAAATAATAAATATATAAATATATAAAAATTATTATTAATAAGTATGACGAGTTTATTAAATGGAATATATATTGCTAAACAAGATTTATTAAGCATACCACCTGATTTAGCTATATCTACAACAACTGTGACTATGAAAGTTAATGTATTCTTTAATGTAGAGAATATTGGATTATATTTTGATGATTTTGATCATATATTAATAGGTAAAAGATATGGTAATAGAGTTGTTAATAATCTAATTAATATAAAAAAAATAAAATCGGATAAAAAGAAAAAAAGAAAAGAAAAGAAGAACTTTTATAATCAAGTATCATTAATATTTAGAACATGCACATTAATGGGCTTAGATCCTTTAAAAATAACTCCGAAAGAGAGTTTAAAAACAGTAAATGTAAAATTATTTATTAATGGATCAATACAGATGACAGGTTGCAAACATTTAGAAAATATTAAGAGTAGTTTGGAAATATTATTTGAGAAATTAAAAATAACCAAAGTTATCTTAAATAAAAATATGGAATATATAGAAAAGCCTTTTGTTATAGATACTACATTATTAGATATAAATAATGTAAATAATTTCTATATTCAAATGATTAATACAAATTTCAATATACAATTTCATATTAATAGAAGTAAATTATTTCAATTATTATTAGATAATAATATTGATGCTTCTTTTGATCCAATTATTCATGCATGTGTTAATATTAAATATTATTTATCAAATAAAAAAACAAAAACAATATCTATATTTGTTTTTGAAAGTGGTTCTATAACAATAGCAGGTTCTAATTCTTGTAGTGAAATATTAGAAGCGTATAATTTTATAAATAAATTTATTCTTTCTAATTATAATTTATTATTAACAAAAGATATTACACCTCATCTTATTATTGATTTTATTAAAAAAATTAATTTTAACCAAAATAATATTCATTTTTAATATTAGTATTTGGTTTAACTCCACTAAAAATTGGCATTTCAGAAGAATTATCATTACAAAATACATATTCTGTAAATACTGCTGTAGGTCCTTTATTATTTTTAACAGTGACCGGTGCTCTACCTTGAGCAATAACTTCTTTTTCTACATTTAATAAAGCATTATTATAATCTAATCTTGATCTATTTTGATCAGCATTACCTCTAGTTCCTGTTATATTTTTCGTTGTAGATGTTTGATCTCTATTGGTATGATCAGGAATTCCAGATTCATAATTAAAAATATAATCACCATCAAAATTTCCCTTAGTTCCCGTTATATTTTTAGTAGTAGATGTTTGATCTCTGTTTGTTCTATCTGGTATCCCAGATTCATAATTAAACATAATATCACTATTAAAATTACCCTTAGTTCCTGTTAAATTTTTAGTATTTGATGTTTGATCTCTGTTTGTTCTATCTGGTATTCCAGATTCATAATTAAACATAATATCACTATTAAAATTTCCCTTAGTTCCTGTTAAATTTTTGGTATTTGATGTTTGATCTCTGTTTGTTCTATCTGGTATTCCAGATTCATAATTAAACATAATATCACTATTAAAATTTCCTTTTGTTCCAGTTAAATTTTTTGTATTTGATGTCTGATCTCTAATTGTACTATCAGGTATTCCAGATTCATAATTAAATATAAAATCACTATTAAAATTTCCTTTTGTTCCTGTTAAATTTTTGGTATTTGATGTTTGATCTCTGATTGTACTATCAGGTATTCCAGATTCATAATTAAACATAAAATCGTTATTAAAATTACCTTTTGTACCAGTTAAATATTTAGTATTTGATGTCTGATCTCTGATTGTACTGTCTGGTATTCCAGATTCATAATTAAACATAAAATCGTTATTAAAATTACCTTTTGTACCAGTTAAATATTTAGTATTTGATGTTTGATCTCTGATTGTACTGTCTGGTATTCCAGATTCATAATTAAACATAAAATCATTATTAAAATTACCTTTTGTGCCAATTATATTTTTTGTTTGTTCAAATAATTCTCTTTGTGTAGTATCAGGTATTGCGTTATTAAAATTAAATTGATATTGTTGATTAAAATTCCCTTTTTGATTAATAATATATTTATTATCTTCAGTTAGTTCTTTAATTGTTATGTCTGGAATTGAATTTAAATAATTTAATAAATATCCTTTAACTTTAATAGGATTTAAATTAAGCATATATGTATTATTTTCTGTTATTTCCCTCATGGTTGTATCTGGTATTGAATTTATGTAATTAATCAGATATCCTGTTCTATGATTACCGTTAAAATTTGCTATTTTAACTATATCTCCTATCATTTCTCTAAGTGTAGTATCTGGAATACTATTATCATAATTATATATATAGTTGTTACCATGATTTCCTTTTTGATTAGTTATATATTTTGTATTTTCTGTAAGTTCTCTTAATGTTGAATCGGGTATAGAATTTATATAATTAAATAAGTAGTCTTTTAATTGTATTGGTTTTATAGAATTTAAAATAATTTTATCTTCAGTTAATTCTTTTAATGTTGTATCAGGAAGTGAGTTAATATAATTATATAAATAACCTTTAATTTGACCAGATGGTCCGGTAATATTAGTTAATTTTATAATATCTTGTGTTAATTCTCTTAATGTAGTATCGGGAATACTATTTTCATAATTAAATAAATATTCATTTGAATGATTACCTTTAAAGTTAGCTCCACCGCTACCCCATAAAGAATTAATAAAATCTCTTAATGTTGGATCAGGAATAGAGTTTAGATTATTAAATAAATATGATTGTTGTTTATTGGATAATGTTGTTAAAATTAAATTATTTTCTGATAGATTTCTCATATTATTATCAGATACGCTATTTTCAACATTAAATAAATAACCATTTGTTTTATTTCCAGTAGTATTTGTTAAAATTATTTTTTCAGTTAATATTGATCTTAATGTTTCATCAGGAATACTATTTATAGAATTAAATAAATATCCTTTAATTGAATTACTAATATTTGTTAAATTATTTTTACCATTATCTTCTAATAATATTTGTCTTTTTGTCACATCAGGAATCAAATTCATAAAATTTATTAAAGGAACTTCTGTATAATTTCCTTTTGTATTATTTAAATTTTTAATTTCACCTGTTTGTTCTCTAATTGTTGCCTCTGGAACTGCATTATCATAGTTTGTTAAAAATGTTTCATATTTATTACCCTTTGCTGTTCCTATCACACTACTTGCCATATTACGATTTGTTTCATCAATTATAAAATTTCTATTTATATTTTGTCCTTTTGTATCATAAGTGACATTTCGTGGTCCATCTTCCATAAAACTCTTCTTGAATGGTTTTTTATACAATCCTTGTAAATATTCAGGAGTATTGTTTTGTTTATTACTTATTGGATTTAAATGTGTAGTTTGTTCTGCTATACTTCTATTTGTTTGTGGTGCTAAATATTTACCGTAGATAGCAGGAGCAACAAAATCTCCATTAGTAGGTAATAAACTTTCTTTAGTATTATAAAAGAATCTATCTGGTGTATATTGAACTGTTTCTCCAACTATACCTCTATTATTACCTTTTTGACCAGGAATAATTTGATTTTTATAACTAACTTTAGGTTTAGTTAAAGGACGAAGCTCGTCAACAGTTTTAGGTAGAGAACGATATAAATCTTGCCTACCTGTTGCTCCTGTTTGATTATAACCTAAATTTAAACCTGGTGAAACCCGAACAGGTTGAAATGGTTTTTCACCTTGTCTTTTATCAGAAGGAATATATCTAGATTCATAAAAATCAGTAAAAACAGGAGTTCCTGTCACTGAATCTACTTTATTTGTTACAGGATTAAATAAAGGTTTTACTTCTGCTTTATGTTTAAATTGAGGATTTTGATCACTACCTGTAAATAACTCAACCTTTCGTGATGACATATCATTCCATTGTTTATTCATCATAGGATTAAATCCTTTATCTTTAGATTTAAAATTAGGCTGCATATTTTCATGATTCATATCAGATGTAACACCATATCTACCATCATCATTTGGATTAAATTTTCCATCAATAACAGGTTGATTATTAAATAATTTAACAGTGGTTTTCATATTATTAAAAGTATTCGGTAATCCCCTATGTTTAAATTCGAGTGGTTCAAATTGTTTTTGAAATTCATTACAATAACTTTTATCATCATCAGAATTATTTGCATAATCAGATATAACATCATCCATAAATTTATCTCTTATATTTAATACTTTTGTATTAATATTATCATCTTCTTTGTAGAAATTTGATAAACCATCGTCATTTGTAAAAGCACTATCATTATCATTATAACCAATATTCGTCATATTCTCTATAATATTATTATTAGTATATTTTAAATTTTTTAAATTTTTTAAATCCCTATCTATATTTGATTTAACGTTATCTTTTTTTATTTTATTATTTCTTTTATCATTTTGTATTCTCCAATTATCATTAATTATATTACTATCTATTTTTAATGAATTATAATAATTTTTATCAAATTGTTTATAGACTTTTTCTCTATTATTAAATATCTGTTTATTTGAATATATATTATCACAATATTGTGGTATGTTTTTAATTGTATCATCTATATCAGCATTTTTTTTTATTAGTTTATCCATTTTATTCTATATTTATTAAATTATATTTTTTAATTTATATTCTTTATAAAATATAAATTATTTATCTAATTCATCATTGAATCAGTATATCTGTTATAAACTTTCACACCCTGTCCTGAAGGACATGGTTTCCTATTTTCATTATTTGTCATAGCCATATTTTCTCTCATTTCATCAGTTGTAATACTAACTGGTAAAGATTCATCCATAGTTAAAAAATATGGATATGGATTATCGTAATTATCTGTTGCCTCTAATTGAGAATTAACAGCCCAATTGTAAAAAATATTTTTTTGTGGATTTAAATTTAAATCATAAAATCTATTAATTGACATTTCTCTATATAATTGTTTGGGAAATGTTAATATAGATGATAAGGGATCTAATTCTCTATTGCATTCCTTGCAGTCATATGTTTTGAATTTAAAGACATCTATATCATTTACTTTTCCTCTCTTGCATCTTGATTGTTTTACATTTCTATTTGACATAATTGAATCAATATCTACTAATTGTTGAGCAGGAGTTAATCCAGGATTTTCAATTGGTATATTATTTCCCCATCCATTATGACCTGATCTTGGACCAAATACTGATAGACATTGTTGGCAACTTTTAACTCTATTAGGATCTAATACAGAACGTAAAGGAGCAGTACTTTGTTCTATATCGTCTTTAATAAAACAAGGGTCATAAACTAATTTATCAGAAGTTCCAAAATTAAAACCAGAATTAGTGCATCCATTTTTTTTTATATCAGGCGGACTACAAAATTCTCCACAATCGGAGCAATCACTTTGATATGATAAATATTGATTTGAATCCATTATTATATTATTATAATAATAAAAAAATTAATAATTATTATTAATTTTTTTATCTATATATATTTTATTTCTTTTATCTATATATATTTATTTCTTTACTATTTCTAAAATTAAGATTTAATAATTTATTGAGATTTATATGTCGGCATATTCATATTATCATTTTGTGGAGGAATTTGTGCCATTACAATAGATTTTTACCTTAAAGAATCCATCCTTATCCTATTAGAATATTAGTTCGGTGGTGACTGTATAAAAGATTCTTGCACTATTCATTTTGCTTAGGAGATTGTGGTTGTGTCATCTTACAATACTATTCCAATTACCTTATTTGCGGAGGATGTATTACAGGTCTGGGGGTGCCATCATACTGTGCAGTCAGCCCTTGATTTCCAGCATACAAGAGCGCCAGGTTTGCTTTGGATGAGTCTAGGTGTCGTACGGGCCACCACCATTGATGTCGAGCGGGCCACCACCATCGGCCCTGTAACGATTGGTGGATGCCATAGGTATTTTTCGTGTCATAGATAGTCTTTGTCCGGGTGCCATACTAAAAGATTCCTGCATATTATTCATTTGCTTAGGAGGCATTGAATCATCTGACACCATTTCTTCGCTAGAAGTATTTAAATATGGTGCAGAATTATAAATATCAGAAAAATATGGTTTTACTTTTTCCATTGATCCATTGTATAATGGTTGTTGATTGCAATTATTTAAAAACATATATACATTTTCAGGATTCTTGGAATTTTCTAAAATATTATTAACATTCTTTTCATAATCCTTATAGGTGTTCATATCAGCAGCTTTTCTCCAAGTATCACCACATATATTTGAACTAGGCAAAGTGTAGCCTGGAGATGTTTGTGTAGGTATATTATTATATACTATTGGGCATAAACTTGGAGATAAGATTTTTGGAACACTTTCAGAAAAAGTACTAATACATGAATCACTAGTCTTACAATTAGGATTATATTTATATTGATCGCAATCAGATAATGGTCTTGTAATATTCCATAATTCTGATTCTACATCAACAACTTCTCTATCTTGTCTATACCATGCTTGATCATCAATACATTTAGAACAATTTTCTTGTGCCCCAAAATATAAATTATATTGTAATGGGTCTACAGATTGTTTTAAATCTTGGGCATATTTACAGCAATCATACACTTGTCTATTTGAAGCTCCTTGGGTAGAGTAACTCATTATTTATATATTTATATTTACAAAAAAAAAAAAATATATATATATAATTTTTAAAATAAAATTATATATAAAGATATCTTCTATATAATAAATTTATTATCTAAAATATGATTTATTATCTAAAATATGATTTATTATCTTGTCGTGATGATTCACCTATTAATCTAGGGTCTAATACTCTATTATAATTTGAATCTAAATATTGAAATTGATTTTCAAACGGTTGTTTGTTTTTTAAACAATTATTTCTAGTTGTTAAATTTGTTTTTAATATATCTTGATCTTGCCAAAATCTATCATTATTACTATTTTCTCTTATCTCTTTTTCTTCATTATCATATAATTGTTGTCCAGATAAATTATTCTTTATAAATGTATTATCATTAAAAGTTACCTTTTTTCTTGAATTTATATTAGGTATTGACTTTTTAAATTCAGTATCAAATTCTGAACTTTCCTGATTATAATCTAATATATTGTTAATTTTATCCAATTTACTAGAAACAGTATCATTACCTGTTAATCTTGTATTCATCAATTTTGATTTAGCAAATCCTAAAACATCATATTGTATATCTGGTCTCTCTGAATTTAAACCATTATTATAATATCTATCTGGAACATCTTCTACAGAATTAGCAGGTGTATTAAAAGATCTATTATTACCATAATTATTAACTGATGAATTAATTTTTCTATTCTTCAATTTTTTCATTCTTGAATAATAATCATTCATAGCACCTTCTACTTGTGATAATAATTCAAATTTATTTTTATTATTATTTAAATCTTCATTTTCATCAAAATTTGAATAACCTATTGTTGATTCACCTGTATTCAAATAATTACCATTAACGTTATAATTCATATTTTCATGTAAATTATTACCACTTTTTATTCTATTTATTAATTGATTTATTATATTTAAGTCTTCTTTAGTTATATTGAATCTTTTATAAAAAAAATAATCCTGATCTATATTATTCATTCTATAATATTTTTTTGTTTTTAAAAATTCTATATATACGGGTATTTTTGAATCTAACAATGGACTTCCTTGATTGATATTCATCTCATATGAATTAATTAATAAATCAATATCTTCATTACTACAATCATTTACATTATTATTCATTAATATATATTCAATTAAGAAAAAATTATATAAAACTAATCTTAATAATTTATTAATCCACTACAAATAATTCTATTATTAATATTCTTATCTTTAATATAAAAAAATAATTTGTGATCTAATATTATTTCATCTATATGTCTTAAATTTTTTTTTTTTATATATTCTATATTATTTACAACTAAATCTAAAGTTAAATTACTTATTATGTCCATATTATACATTTTTCCATATAATACTTCCCCTAAATGTAATTTATCTAATGTGAATTTCTTACCATAATTATTACTAATCTTTTTATTTAATTTGGGGAATATAAACACATTTGCTATTGTATTATAATCTTTATCTTTTATTAAAATATCATAATCAATCTTATCTATATTATTTTCATCCTTCTTAAACATAAAACCAATCTTACTTTCTATAAAATCTACCTCTATTAATATATTGTCGTTATAAATTTGTATTGAAACAGGCACATTGATTAATTTAATAAATTTTATCTTATTTATATTATTTTTTAATTTTCCACTAATTATTTCTGGTTTATATAATGATGGTATTTGTAGTGTATATTTAAAAATAACCTCAAATTTAAATTTATCATTATTATTTTCATTATTATTTTCATTTACTTTTATATTATATATATCTTCAATCTTATTTATAAATGTAGTATTAATCATATTTTCAGTAACTGGTAATTCACAATTAATTAATATCATTTCTTTTATTAGTTCAGAATGATTTTTCATATCATTTAATAAAACTTCTTTTTTTTTAAATCCAAGCATTGTTAATAATTTATCAGTTGTTGGATTTTTTGATAATAAAATTATAGATTTCCATAAATATGCTAAAGAAAATGGTGAATATACATTGAATATCTTCTTATTATTCAAATTATTCGTATGTTCTTGATTTATTATATCCTTTTCCATTAAATCTATACTGTCGTTTAAATTTATTATTTCTGCCTCTAATTCTTCATAATTCTCATTTATTATTGAAAATTCTTGATTATTTAAATTAAATTCATTCATACATGAAATTTTAACATCCTCGTTCTTCTTCTCGTAAATATATGGATTATTTATTAAATTCTTCTTGTTATTTAATATCTGCATATTTTTTATAGGCATTCCTGAATAATCACAAAATTTATTATCAGTTGTATCAATGTCTTCTGTATTATTAGATATCTTAAAAAACATATCTCTATCATTTAAATAATTTTTATTTGTATCTTGATTAAATAATACTTCTCTATTTAAAATAAAATTTTCATTTCCTCTCTTATTCTCTGAATTTGTTATTGTTCTTTCTTTAGTTTTTTCATCATTATTATTAAAAACACTAAAATTTGAATAATTCATTGTATTATTTATATATTAATTCTTACATTTATATTAAAAATATTAAAAAAACTAAGTTATATTATAATATAGTTTTTATTATGAAAATTCTTAAGTATATTTAGTATAATAAAATTTTTTATAAATCACGAAAAATAGAATAAAATAAATACTGTAATTTAACTGTATGTGCTTTATCTTTTTTCTAACTATAGTATCTTGTACTGCTCTTCTAAATTTATCACAAAAAATTACTAGTAATTCGTCATCAGTTATAATAGGTTTTATAGTAGATTTTGTATTAGATTTTGTATTAGTATAGTGGTCTGGTGAAACGTTAAAATATTCTATCCATCTTCTTAATAATTTAGTTCTAGTATTTTTTCATAAGCAAAATTTGCACGTGTATCATGAGTTGCTAATTCTTCAAAATGAGCTAAAAATAGCGGAAACCATAACCTACTAAAGATTCACACCAACTAATAAATTCTGGTATATCAAGTGATCTAAAATTATCTAAATCCAATAGAGAATTATTTTAATGAATTAAAATATTATATTAAACAAAAACAACTAATAAATTAATTTTTTGTCTCAACTTGAAAGAGTTATGATATTTATAAGCTATGCTTATCAATATCTCATTTAAAATTGACCTTGTTGTAATATAACAATCAATGTATAATGATGAAAATAATTTGAAATTTATATATTTGTATAATAACTAATAAAATATTCTTAAATTATCATTTTGATTTACTGGGCAGCATGTTTAGCAACCAAATCTTTTACCTTTCTATTATATTCTTCTCTATTTTTACTAAATAAAGCAGCAGCATCTGTATTAAAAATTTCTGTTTTATCTCTATTTACTTCAGGATTTTTTAATAATTCAATTATTTCTAATAATATTTCAGATATTTTTCTTGCTGGACTCCAACAATCTTCTGAACGAAATTCAGGAAAAGAACTATGGACACTTAATTTTTTTAACCAAATAGGAGTATCATTAATAAAATTAGGATGATAAATCATAGTCCTTATCCAAAATTTTGGTGGAGTAAATGGATAATCTGTGGGAAATAATACCTCAATACTAAATTTACCTCCTTCATAAGGAGAATCTGGTGGTCCATGAATAGTAAAATTTGTTTTATATTTAGAAGGATCACCAGGTTTAACTGGCACCTCTTCTGGTAAATCTTCACTTTCAACACCAGGTATTGATTTGGTTTTTATTTCTCTTAATTCTCTTATAATACGTTGAAGATTACCACCAACTTGATTTTTTAAAGCTAAATATTTAGTTTTGTATTTTAAATACTTTTTTTGTAATAACATATATATATATATATACTATAAAAATTTTATAATTAAAATAAAAAATATGTTTATAAATAATTATTACTATTATAATAAAATATGGTTTGGACAATTACTGATAATTATTTATTTCTTAATAATCAAAAGAATATTAAAAACAATGATAAAATATATTTATTTGATTTAGATAATACACTTATAACTACAACAAGCGGTAAAGTTTTTCCAGTTGATGAATATGATTGGAAATTTATCTATAATTCTGTAGAAGATAAAATTAATTCATTATCAAAAAATAATAACACTATTGGTATAATAACTAACCAAATGGGTCTTAAAAATAATTTTCTAATCAAAAAATGGATTTTTAAAATGAATAATATACTAAAAAAAATAACCGTTAATTTTGTTTTTGTAGCACTAAAGAATGATGGTTATAGAAAACCACTATTAAAATCAATTGATGTATTAGCTAATAATGGTATAATTATAGAAAATTACAGTATAAAATATTATATAGGTGATGCGTGTGGAAGAGCACAAGACCACACAGATACAGATCTTAAATTTGCTCTTAATGCTAAATTACGATTTAGAACACCAGAAAAATTCTTTGGAATTAAAACAGATAATAAACAAGAATTATTTACAACTTATCCAGAATTAGATTACTATACAGTTGAAAAATTTATAATGATTACTAATAACATAATAAAGTTAGTAAAAGATAATGAAAAAGTCTTAATTATGATGATTGGTTTTCCTGCTTGTGGCAAATCATATTTAAGAAATCTATTATTAGAAAAAATTAATAATCAAAATAGTTTTGATAACATATATTACATTAATAATGATGATATAAAAGAAGGTTTAAAAAATCCAAGTTTATGTGCTAATTTAACTGATTGTAATAGTAAAAATAAAATTATAAATGATAATACAAATTTATCAGTAAAAAATAGAAAAATATTTTTGGATAAGTTTAGTGATTATTTTACAATTGGTATATTTTTTGATTATGAAATGGAGACCAATCAATATCTAAATTATTATAGAATGTATAATAATAATAAACCACTAATAAATAAAATGATTTATAATAAATTAAATAAAGATTTTGTTAAACCAAATAAAAATGATTTTGATAAATATTTTGTAGTAAATAAAATATTTCCTTATTTCAAATCAAAAATTAAATATCTATTCTAATATCTTTGTGAAACCATATAAGGTTCTTCAAAATAAGTACATTTAGAAGTATTTTCTTTACATTGTGGCCCGGTCTTATAAAGCCAATCAGCAAATTCACCTTGTTTATTAGGGATAGTAGTAATTGGTAACGTATAAAATAATCTTTGTGAATTTTGTCTCTCATAAACATCTTCTATATTTCTATAAATAGTGCTATTATATAAATATTTAGCATCATCTTTAGTTTGATCAGAATTGCAAGGTTCAGGAACATTTGCAGCATCTAAATAATCTGAAAATACAACATTCATATAAGGATTATCTGCAGTAGGTTTTCTACATTTACTTTTTTTATATTTTTCATTAGCTTCATAATTTATTTTTTTTTTTTCAGTTTTTGTATCCAAATTATATTCTCTTCCTAATCTATAATTACCATCTGAATCAATATATCCTGCTTCTAAAATAACATTAGGCGACGAATCATCTTTCATTATTTTATCTCTATAATTTGGATCATTATATATTGAATTTATTGGTCCATTCGTTTCGGATAATTCTTTTTTATTTTTTAATAATTCTTTAGGACAATCATCATTACAATTTATTTTACAACCATTTTTAGGACAATAAAAATTATCAGGAGTATATTCTTCTATTTCATCGTCAGATGCTACTAAGTCATCTTCTATATTATTTTCATCACAAACATACATATAATAATATATTATTATTAGTATTATAAATACTATAACTAAAATAATAAATATTGCTTCTCGATTAAAAAGTAATAATAATATTAAAAATATAATTAATAATCTGGTTATAGTGTTTAATTTTCTAATCATATTCATTTTATTATTTGGAATTATTTCCCAATAATTATTTATTATATTTGATGGTTCATTTAACCAAAATTTCTCCATTTTATATAATATAAATTATATAAATATAATTAAAAAATAAATAAATATTTTATTTAATATACATAAAATAATATGTGTAGATAAAAGTAAAAAGTGACAAAATTATAAATTATAATATAATTGTAATTATAATTAGTTTATTTTAGCGTCTTTGCTATTCTAAAATCTTTTATTATCATGAAGAAATATAAACAGAATCTATCGATAAAGATATCGTAAATGATCAAGTATTTATAAATTCTTAATTATTTTTTTGAGCCTGCTTTTTTAATTCTAATAATGCTTTTAACTTTTCTTTTTTTTTATCTATACTTAATTGATCTAAATCAACCTTACTTAAATCAACCTTACTTAAATCTACTTTATTTAAATCTACTTTATTTATATCAACTTTACTTAAATCAACCTTACTTAAATCAACCTTACTTAAATCAACCTTACTTATATCTATTTTTTTTTTTTCTGAAGCTGTTTCTGTATTTCTTTTTTTTATATTATTTAAATTTTTTTCTTCATCTTTTTCAATTTTATTATCATCATCATTATCATCATCATCATTATTATCATCGTTATCATCATCATCATCATCATCATCATCATTATTTTCATCATCATTATCTTTTTCATCATCATCATCATTATCTTTTTCATCTTGATTAACTTCTTCATCATCTTCATCTTCATCATGATTATTTTGATTAACTTTATTATTTTCATAATTTTGATTATTATTATTTTTTTGATCTTTTTCCATTTCATTTTGATTAAAAGAAACAACCAATTTTTGGATATAAGATGAATTTATTTTATTAATAATATCTTTAGTAGAATTTAAAAATATTTCATTATTATTTTGTGTATTAGAAAAACTAGATATTTGCCTACCTTTAAAATAAGCTATAAAATTAGGAGAATTATTACGCATTTCACTAAAAAAATTAATATTATCAATAAAATTATCTAAATTAATTAATAAATGTAGGCAATATGTATTATTTTTGGATAAACTTTTAAATAAAGATGCGATATTATCTTCAAACGCCTTTTCTATTTTTTTTGTAGTGAAAATAATACATATAGGCTTAAAAAAGTTATTTTTTATTAATTCATCTAAATCACTCTTTTTACAAACTCTATACAAATTTTTTGACATTTTTATATACTTGAAATATCTCTACTCATTTAAATATTTTTTATTTATTTTTTTTATTTTTTTTTTTATTTTCACTTTCTGTATCTTTAGTTGTATCTGTAGTTGTATCAGCAGCAGGCATAGAATTTTGTTGTTGTTGATTTAATCCTTTTTCAATATTAGATCTAATTAATAAATCAACATATTTAAGTGCATCACTATTTGTTGTGTTTTGTGCCAAATTACTTGTTGCATCCCATAAATCTAATACATTAACATTCTTATCTTTAATAGTATGCATCATATCTTTTGCTACTTTTTGAGCAATACCTAGTAATTGTTCAACACCTTTTTTCCCACTAGTTTGTTCTTGAGGTTTATTTTTCATATCAATAACTTCATGTTTAATATTATCAAGCATTTCAGAGAGAATATTTCCAGTTTGTTTTGTGCCTTTAAATGATTCACTATTTAAAACATCATTTAATTTATGTGCTGCTGTATTAACATCATCTTCTTTAATATTATCCATATAATTTGCCATTTTATCATTCATTTGTTGATTAACAATAGTTTCCATTAACATTTCATAAGCAGATAAATTTTTAATTTCAACTCCTTCATATAATGTTTTAATATCCATATTATCAATAACATTTCCAACAGTTTCAAAGGGATTAAATTCATTGGAGGTATTACTTGAATTAATACTTTCAATAACTTTAATATATGTAAAAGCACTTATATGTAAAGCATTTAATTCTTTATATAATTCTTGTCTATCAGATACTGATAATGATAAGAAAATTTTATCTACATTAAGTGCAGGCATGAGTGTCCAACATTTTTCATTTTTTTCTAATAATTTATTTAATACTTCATCAGAATAATTATTATTAGCTAAATACATTAAATTTTCTTGTAATTTAGAATTAGCAGCCACCTTTTTAATAACTTTTTCAAAATCTAATTTAGAAACGAGAGATAAAATTTTTTCCAAATCTTTTCTAATATCTTTACTATTAACTTTTTCTAATGATAATTTTATAAAAGAATTAAATAAATTTACAAATTTATCAAAAAAATAAGTTTTGTAATCTGAGGGGGTTTGAGAATTATCCATATATAGTTAAACATATAATTATTTTTTAAATGTTTTTAATAAAATCATTTAAAAATTAAAAAAGAATAATAATTTTTTCCAAAATCATAATCATTATTTGAATATAATCTTTAATAATAGCTATATCGTCTTTAATTAATAAAACTTTTGCATTTTTTTTTATATCAATAATTAGATTAATAATTTCTAATTCATTTTCATTAGTATTTTTAATTAAATTTTTTAATTGATAAATATTATTTAGATTATTAGAATTATAGTCAATATTTTCTTCTAAACTATCAAATGAAAAATTCAATATTGTTTCTTTATTTTCTAGTATATGATGTAAGCTTTTTTGAATTATTTCAAATTTATTTTCATTTAAATTTTTTTTAATAACATCTATAAAAAATAATATTTTTTTTGGAAGTATTTTTTTATCATTACAAAAATCTATTAAATTTATTATTAATTCAATATACTGATTTGTTAAATAATTAAATTTTTCTACTTCTAATGTATTCATAATAAAATAATTTACTAATATATCTTTTAATATATTTATATAACTTTTTTTATTTTATTTATTAAGCACATTATAATGTTCAATTTCATATATTTTTTCAATTTCATTTTTTTCATTTATTCTTTCTGTTTCTAATGTTTTAATTAACATTTCTTGAGTTTTTCTATCTAATTTATTCCCTTCAGGTGCAGTATATATTGCTTGTTCTTTATCTACAGTTGTAAATGATTTTGGTAATGGATTATCTGTCATTAAATAAGCAAAAGAATCAGATAATCCATCCATTTCTTCTTTTAAATATCCAAAAGGAGATTTTTTTATAGTTGGACCATTATTATTAATTTGTTTTTCATTATTATTTTCTTGATTAATTTGAACATTTTTATTAATTCTAATATTATTATTTTTAATATTACTATTATTAATTAGAACAGGTTCTTCTTTATTACGTTTAACAATATTATTTGCTAAAGGTTGATTATTTATTTTAGGAGTTTGATAATTATTATTAATTTTTATATTATTTAATAAATTTTCTAGCCAAGTAAATACATTTTTACCTTCAATTGGAGTATTATTTCCTTGAATAATAATTGTTGGAACCACTTTAAGTCCTTTAGAAGAATATGAATTTATATTTTCATCAATACATATAAGTTTTAAATATTTTAAAACACCATTATTATGACAAGTATTAATAAATATTTCACAAGTTTTACATTTTTTACTATAAAATAATAAATTAGGATTATTTTGATTCATATAATAATAATTATTATTATTATTTAAACTAATTTAATAAAAAATTTGATAAATTAAATATATATATAAAATCATAGTATATATATTAATAGTAATATGAATATAAGGCAAATAGAAAATTCAATTGATGATTTTGAATCAACAATATTAAAACTAGAAATATCAGGAAAAAATATTAGTTTTCCAATAATAAATGCTCTTAGAAAAGTATGTATAAATCAAGTACCTATTTATGCATTTCATACGGATAAAATTAATATTTTAAGAAATAATTCTGTTTTTGATAATACTTATATGCGTGAGAGATTATCACAATTACCAATTACAAAACTTAATGAAAATAATGTTTTAAATTTTTTACCTTTAAAATATTATAAAAATATTAATTTTAATGATAAAAATTTTGAAAAACATCCAGAAGATAAACTAAATATTGAATATTATATTAAAGCTAAGAATGACGGTCCTTATAAAATATTAAATGTTAGCACAAATGATTTGCAGATAAATATTGATAATGAGAGAATAAATAATAAAGAAAAATATTCTGAAAAGAATCCATTATTACTCATTCAATTAAGAATAGGTGAAGAATTTGAATGTTCTTTAAAAGGTGTGTTAGCAGTAGGTGAATATAATTCTATATTCAATGCTTCAAGTTGTTATTATGATGAAATTGCTGATGATAAATTTATATTTAATATAGAATCAAATGGTCAGATCACTGAATATAATATTTTAATAAAAGGTTGTGATATAATTATTGAAAAATTAAGAATTATAAAAGAGAATATTAATAATCAACAATATAAAAATATAAATATGGAAAATAATTCAATAATATTAGAATTATTAAATGAGGATCATACATGCGGAGGTCCAATAAATTATATGTTACAAAATATGAAAGAAGTAATATATTCAGGTATAACAAAACCAAATTTTATGGAAAAAAATTTAATATTAAAACTTAGAGTGGAAAAATCAGCAGATTTATATAAAATATTTAATAAAGCTATTGATGAATGTATAATATTATATGAAGAATTCAAAATAAAATTTATTGAATTATATAAAGGTAAGAAAAAATAAGGTTTTTATAAAATTTTATTATTAATATAATATATTATATTAATAACAATGTATATAGATGATATTAACAATATATGGGATGAATCAATAAATAATTATTTTACAATTTGGATTATCCAAAAAACGAAAGAACTAATTAATATTGATACATTACTGAATGAAACTAATTTTGTAAAATTTCAAAAAGAAATTAATAAAACTTTTGATTTATCTTTTAGTATTATTTCACAGGATAAAATAAAATCTATTGTAACTAAAAATTCAAATATTGATTTAATTAATAATATTATAAAAAAATATATTTGTTATTATTTTTTCACTTTTCTTGGTGTTGTTTATAAAGATAAATTTGATCTTTTTAATAATAATCTTATAGAATTTAGTAGAAATCAAGCTAATTATGAAATAAAAGTAGATAATTTCTTTTCTTCTGAGAGTAATTCAAATATTGTTAAAATTGTACTGCTTATTAAAGAATTAATAGATCTTATAGAAAAAATTTATAATCAATCTAAAAAAGAAAAAAATAAATCAAAATTATCAAGATCTATTAATACTGAAGAAAAAAATAATGATCTTAAAATTAAAAAAGTAGATGAAAATGAAAAAGAATTAATATCTGAGGAAGTAAATAGTGATTTAACAAAATATACAACCATATTAAAAAATTATAGTAAAGAATTAAATAATTTCTTATTAAAAAATGATTTAATTGATACTTTATTAGAATTATATGAAAAAAATATAATTGAAAAAAAAGATGATATTTCAAAAAATGTTTATTTACATGTTGTAATTAAAACTATAATTTATTTAAAACTATATAATGAAGAAAAAAGAGATATTTTTAACATAATTGAAAATAGTGAAATAAGCACAGGTGAGTATGTATATATAGACGTTGTAGTTCCACAAAGTGTGTATGTGGATTATGATGTAATTGAGAATATATTAAATCCACAAGAATTAAAAACTGATTATCCTGAAAAAATATATAAATTATTAAATGAAGATTATTCTGAAAATTTAAATGATAAACGAAAGTATTATTCAAATCTAGAAATAAAAATACAAAAATTATTAGATACAAAATTATTAATTCCTATAGTTGATGATTTTTTAATATTTCATAAAGATAATGAAAAATATGAAAAACAAACAGATAAAATTGAAGCACCCAAAAAAAAAGAAGAAACGAAAATAAAATATATAATTAATAAGATTAATACTTACTCTGAATATTATAGAAATCCAACTGAAATAAAAAAATTACAATTTGTTCCTTTACAAGATAGAAATGCTATAACAGTTAATGTTTATGAAGATATTAAGATTATATCAAAAATGATAAATATAATTAAAATGAATATAGAAAATTTAGATTTATTTAACGACTTAATTAATTATAGAGAATATCCATATATTTCATTTAAAGATTTTGAAAAAAATGGATTTATATATAATGATGAAAATACAAATATAGCTTTAAGAAATATAAATTTTACTAATTTAAAAAAAAATAAAATTCAATCACTACAAACACGAACTATAACAACAGAATTACCCGTTAATATTGTTGGTTTTGCTATTATAAATAATTATGATGAAATTGATTGTTTAAATAATAAAAATTTTATTAATATAACAGATTCAACTGATAATCCAATAATAAATATTACAACAATTTTAGAAAATAAAATTAGATCAACAATATTTTCAGAAAAAAATAAATTAGAAAATAATTATTATTGGTTATTTGATTTAGAAAAAAATAAATATTTTATACCAAATTATGATATTTCAGAAAGTATGCCCAAAAATGATATAGTTAAAATAATTACAGCTTATTTATATGATTTTACCTTAGAAACTATTATAAATATATTTAAAAATAATATTTTAAAAGAACAATCAAAATATATTTATGATTATACAAATTTATTTGAAAAATTAATATTTAAATATCCTGATTTATCTAACCAATTATTTTCTATTGATATTGATAACTTGGAAAATATAATCTATTATGAAAAAAGTAAAAAAAATAATAATTTATACGATGAATATGAAGACGAATTTCCAGGATTATTTGGTAATATTTTAAAATTACCAACAGCACCAAAAAAGACTGTTCCACCTATCCCAATATTAATTATTTTAAATGATTTTAAAGATAAAATAAAAGAAAAAAAAACATTGTTGATAAAAGATTTAAATTTAGATATAGACGAAAATGAAGAAACTAAAGAGTATATTAATGCTAGATGCCAACATAATGTTTCTTGGGATAAAATATCTTTATTAAGAAAAGAAAATCAATTATTATTTGCTAAATTAACTTATAGTTTTATGCAGCAATATGTAGAAATATCAGAAACAACAGAATATAGATGTAAAAGTTGTAAATCGCCATTAGATATTAAAAAATTTATTAATGATGGTATGTTTGATAATGCTTCTCAAAGTTTTATCACATATAGCGTTCATATAGATGTAAATATTGAAGATTTACCAGAATATGAAAAATATAAAACTGCTATTAGAAATATAGATAAATTAATTGAAAAAATAAGTTCTATTTTAAATATTCATGGTTTTTCTGGTCAAATGTATATGGTAAGAAGTAATAGAAAATCAATTATGAAAGATTCAATAGATATTATTATAAATCATAATGTTTTTTTAAAAAATAATTATTTAAGTAAAAGAGATAAATATATAGAAAAATATGGAATAAATAAAATCTTAAGTAATTTATTCTTTTTTGAATTTGATAATAATATTTTTGTCTATTCTAGTAAAGAAAAAGATTTAAAAAAAATTATTAAACATAATAATGTTATTGCATATATCATAATTTTATTAATTTTAGAATTAAATGAATCTCAAATTTTATCACTAAAATTTGATAAAATATGTAGTTATTCTATATTTAAAAGAATTGGTTATTCTTTATTTGAAAATATAAATTTAGTTGTTAATAAATCTGGTGATTTAAAACCTATCAAATATTATACTATTTTATGTTATTTAATTTATTTATTTACTTGTTTTATTACAAAATATAATTTATGGGCAGATACTATAAATAAAGATAATGTTAAAAATACCAAATTTAATCCATTAATTCAAAAAAGTGCTATTCATACTGTTATTGAATTATTAAATTCATTATTAATTGTTGATGAAAATTATTATAAAAAAAATAAATTATATATTTATGAAATATTATCAACAAAATACTATATTAAATTAGATATGTATAAAGATATTCAAATTATAAAAAAATTAGATAAAATGTTTTTAGGGGAAAATATACAAAAAGATACATCTATTAATATTGTTGATAATAATAAATTTGATATTATGCCTAATTATTCTTTTATAAATAATTTTAATTTAGATGATTTATTTATAAGAGTATCCTTAAAATATTTAGTAAAAAAATATAATATTCCAAATAAATATTATGATAAACAACCTATAAATGATATTAGTAATTTAACTAATTGTATTGAAGGTAGATTTCATAATTTTATAAATAAAGATAAAAAATTAATATGTGGTAATTGTAATGTAATTGCTGATTTAATTATTGTTAAGGATAGTAAAAATTTTATTTTTAAAGAACAAGTAAATAATTATTATAAAAAATTAGCTAAGAAATATTGTTTAGATGGTTCTGTCCATTTTTTTGAATATAATACTAAGGAAGATACGAATGTATGCAAAAAATGTAAATTTAAAGAAGGTATGGTGATAAATTTTAAAAATAGTGAATTAGAAAAAATGTATTTAATTATTGAAAAAACAAAAAGAGATAATAATTTATTTATTGAAAATTTATTAAAAAAATTAATAAATATTAATCAAGAAAAAAAAAATAATATAAAAAAAATATTTGAAAAATTAACTTATAAATTCCAAAAAAATGATAATGATATTAATGTTTCATTAAATATTTTACTAGATAATATACAAAAATTATTAGGTGTTGATATATTAATCGGTAATGATATGCATAATCTTAATAATAATATATTTATAATAGATCACGATTTTAATGGTGTAAAACTAGATGAAAAAATACTAATTTATGATAAAGATAATAAATTTAGAATTATTGAAAATCATACTTTTTATAAAAGAGATGTGTTGATATTCACAATCCAAAAAAATACAAAATATGAAGTTTTCTATGATTTACATAAAAAATATTTATTAGGTTATAGAGAAGTTAATAAAGATTTTAATTTAAATGAAAAACCATTCTGCAAAATTAAAATTAGTTATAGTGTAAAAAATTTATTTTTAATGTTTGGTTTTACTAGACAATATATCGATATTAGAGATTTTTATCCAGAAATTATGGGATGGTCTAGTGATAAAATAAATGAATTAAATGAATCATTTAATATGACTGATTTTTTTAATAAAGTATGTAATAGAAGATTAACATTTTTAAAAAAATTAGGTTATGAATATCTTAAATTTATTAATAGAATTAATTTTAAATATAACGTAAAATTAATAAATAATCCAGAAAATAATCCTGATTTAAATTCATATCAAATTGAAGAATTTCATATTATTAATAATCCTATTGATATTATTTATGATAAATTTATTAAAAAATTTGAATCTAATATTACTACCTCAGTTAATAAAAAAGATGATGATAATAAAACAAAAAAAAATAAAAATATACCAAAATTTGAAAAACATCAATTTTTAAAATATATGAATACCATTATTAATTTTTTACCATATACAAATTTTAATGAAAATACAAATTATAGCTTATTTACAGAATTTACTTATTTTATTAAAAAAGATTATTTTAGTAATATAGTGCTAAATTATATTACAGATGAATTTGTTAGAATATTATCCTATAATGATAATAAAACACAAAAAACTAATATATGCTTATTTTTGTTAGAAATAATAAATAAATTATTTGATTTGTATAATCTTGATATTGCTATATTTGATAAAGATGTAGATCACTTTAATCAAATATTATATAGTTCTGAATTTTACCTAGAAACACAAAATAAAACATTATTCGTTGATGCTGTTGATTATTATGGTAATCAACATAATCTTCAAGATGTTGATAATGAAGAAGAAAGAGAAAAAATTATGGATGAAATTGAAGATGATATAGAAGAATTAAATGCTCAGGATTTAGGAGACGAAATTATTGATGAAGAAGGTATGTTTGATTTATATTCTAATTATGATTTTATTGATAATAAAATTAATGATAGATATAATCTACTAGAAAATTTATTATAAAATTTTATATTTATTATATTAAGTATAAAATATATTTTATTATTATAAATTATAATATGAACGAATTAATAATTATTGTCATTATAATAGTAGTAATATATTTAATTCATTTAAATTCTAATAATAATAATAATAATAATAATATTATTGATGATGATAAACCTTTAAAAAAATCAGAAGAATATATTAATATAACAAATCCTTTTAAGGAAGGAGTCGATCAACAAAAATTTGCTGATCAAGATAAATTAGTTAATGATATACCTGTAGAAGGTTATACTAATAATCCATCTTCTTCTTCAATACTTTATAAAAAAAATAGATTATCTAAAGATTTTTATAATAATAAAAATAATAGAATTTTTGATGATGTAAATATGTTAAAAGCTCTTAAAAATAAAAATAAAAATAAAAATAACAAAATTAAATTAAATAAATTTTTTGTTTCAACTCAATTTAATGATTCATATAGAGATGTTTTAACAGCACTAAATATGTTGTGTCCAGATCAAAAAATTGTTTTTAATTTACAAACTTTACCTGTTACAACTACAATTTATGATCCTAGAATTATCCCTCCTCTTGTAGTTATTAAACTCGTTGATGGTTTTATTAATAAATTAAATAAAATTTTAAAAGATTTACCTGACTCTTATGAAGTTATTAATGATTATAATAATTATTTACCTATGACTTCACAATTAAAGAAATATGTCGATGATAGAGGTATAAATAAATTTTATAAGGATATTGGTGTTGATTATAATCTTTATCCTGATATTCCTAAAAATTCCCCTGTTAAATTAATTGCTCTAACTGAAATGAAAAGAGAATATACTGAAGCTGAAACAAAATATATTGTTTCTCTCGTATTCCAAAAAATTGTTAAAACTGTAACCGACCAAATGAAAATTACTATTCATTTTGTTATGAAAAATGATCCTCTCGCAGGTGAAGGATTATTCGGTAAAATTGATAATGTTAATGATAGTAAGAAAGTAGCTATTGAATTTATTTTTGTAGATGGTTACTTTACTAACGACTATAATGTTGATTATCAATCTTATGAAAATAATAATGGTAAAAAAATATCTATGACTGATGGTGATGACAATTTTTACTCTTTTGATGAACTAGGTAAAAATTCTATGATGTCCGATAGTCAAATAATCTCTCAATTTAATAAAAAATTAAGAGAACATGAATTAGAAATGGTTAATTTTTCTAAAAATATACCCTATCCAGTTACTAACTAAATCTATTTAGTTTATATGTTGATATTTATTTTAATTGTAAATATTTACTCTTATATTTCAAATATTTATTGTAGTAAAATAAACTACCACCAATAGATGCATTTTTTTCATTTTCACATTTTACTATCGCTTCAATCTTATCTTGTTCTACTAATATATTAATTTTTTTTTTTTTATTTTCAATACTTTCATTTAATTCAATTAATTTTTTATTTTTATTAAAATCAGTTTTTGTTGTTCCTATTGTAAGTTCAAGAATTGTTTTTTTTATATCTTCGACATTCTCTTGTATTTCACATATATAATTATCAGTTTTTTTTTTATAATTTGGATTTATAATTTTTACTAATTCTGATTCTAATTGTGTGATTAACTGTTGATATTCCTGAAATTTACCGTTATAATTTAATATAAATCCTGTGATATTTTTTAGAGTAGAAGTATCCGTATTTTTACTTATTTCTTCTAAATGTATCACCCAGTCTTCTTTTTGTATATGAGCTTGTGGTGCTTTTGGAACAGCTATTTTATTACTTTCAAGTAGTTCTCTTTCACATGCTTGTATTAACCTTTTTGATTTTAATACTTTATCTTTTTTTTCTTCTTCTAAAAGATGTCCTAATTCATTATTACAATCATTTATATTTTTAAATTTATCATATTTTAATTTAACAGCTTCGTAATAGGATTTAATATTTAGAAATATTTCTTCGGTTTTACATGCTCTTTTATTCATTTTTTCGGTAGTAATATTTTTTTCTTCATTTTGAAGATCAGAGTTGTACAATTCAATTTTTTCTTTTCCTAAATTAATTTTTCTTAGTGATAATTTATAAAAATTTTCATCATTAACATCATAATTTTTATTAGCAATCCACGTGGTAATATCACTACTATATTTTTTGGCATTTATTAGAGCATCTTTTATTATTTCTTTTGGGTCCGATAATACTGTATCTTTGCCATCTTTTTTTTTTTTGGCATATTCTTCAACATCTTTTTCGACTATTCGCATTATATGATTTTGGGTTTCTTTAAACTTGTCTGTTAATTCATTTAACATTTCTTTAAAAGCATCGGTTATACCTTTATTTAAAGCTTCATCAGTTAAACCTTTATTTAAAGCATCTTCTAATTTTTTTTTTAAAGCATCATCGGTTATAACTTTTTTTAAAGTATCATGTAATTTTTTTTTTAAAGCATTATCATCATCAAACCATTTATGTATATTTTCTTTTTCAGATTCATAAAACATTTTATGTATATCTTCGATATACTTTTTCATTTCACACACATAATCATCAATTTTGTTTTTAAATTTAATATTATGAATATCTTTTTTTAATTTTTCTATATCTAAGATTACTTTATTTAATCCCCTATATTCAATTTCAAAATTATTTAATTTCTGTTTATAATCGGCATCCAATTTTGATTTATTTATAATATCCTTAAAATCTTCAGAAAAATTTTTTACTTTTTTATTATCGTTTCCTTTATCGTTTTCTTTATCTATTCCTAAATTTAGTTTATTACATATATTAACTTGATTTTCTTTTTCTTTTTTTATATCATTTTTTACTCTTTCTATGACTTGTATTTCTTGCTTCTTTCTTATTCCACAATTTACTATTTTTAAATATTGTTTATGTTTTAATTCAAATGCTATATACATGTCTTTAATCTCAATAAATATTTTTTCTACTTTACATACTCTTTTTTCTTTTGTTGCAAGATCATTTTTTATATTATCTCTTTTACTTTTATTTTTTTCTTCTAATATATTTATTTTTTTAACCATTTGTTTAACTGCATCATTAAACACAGTTTGATCATCTTTTATACTTTTTATAATTTTTTTGCTATCTTCAGAAGATTCTTTTGCCTTTTCTTCAAATAAATTTACTTTTTCATCAATATCTTTATTATATTCTTCTATCGCTTCTTTTAATAAATTTACTTTTTCATCATTATTAGCAGCTTGATAAGCTTTGGCTTTACTTAAGGCATTATTTATAATTGTTTGTTTGTTTTTCTTTTCAATGTCAGCAGCATTTCTTTCTTCCTTATCAAGTCTTTTACCTAAATTAGTTAAAGCCTCACTAAGCTGTTGTTCATCAGTTTTTATTTCTTTTTTTGCTAATTTGAATCCTAATACTCTTCCTGATGATGGTGGCAGTGGTGGTGGCAGTGCAAATCCTCCCGGTGGCAGTGGTGCTCCTCCTGGTGGCGGCGGTGGTGGCGGTGGTGGTGGTGGTGGTCCTCCCGGTGGCGGCG
>Ga0194129_10000999_pt1 | contig 49519 bp, 82 predicted proteins | sample TA2KigCa35mmetaG_FD_150862 | JGI IMG/M metagenome (GOLD analysis project Ga0194129, IMG submission 150862) | Freshwater microbial communities from Lake Tanganyika, Tanzania - TA2015038 Kigoma Deep Cast 35m | ecosystem: Environmental > Aquatic > Freshwater > Lake | place: Tanzania: Lake...
GCAACAACCCAAATGCCTGCCACTTGAGCAAAGTCTGGAACTACATTGTGCGGCCGACAAGGCTTCAGTAGCCTATCGTCAATACCTCCGTGAACATGCGATTCGCTTTGGCACGAACTAGTAGCCAGTGATGCTAAAATAATAGAATTACAACTAGAAAAACGCAGACTAATAAATATTTGAATAGTCGTAATCCCTTCAAAGCGAAGGAATCCAAGACTCGGGGGCAGTGCCCGAATGGTCCACCAAAAGCACATACATCGCTTCTCACCCGAAATAGTGCGATGTTACAGATGATAGTGGTGAAGTAATATCTGCTTATGTGTGCTTTTGATGGGCCATACACAGGATCGATTGGGTTAGATAGTAGAGGCGGCGACTCGACAGGCGAAGAACGTAATTCTAGCAAACCAAATAGACGCAAACGACGACTATTTTATTCAGGACCTCAAGCTAGCCGCTTGAGCCTGACGGGGCAGGAAAAGGCCTTGTAACCAAACAAACCAGGGGCTTCGGCCCCTTTCTCTTAGCAGTTATTGGCATTACCCAGTTTATTACCAATAACTTATTTGTTTACTCAAATTGTTTGATTTTAAATGAAATACTGTGTACAATGTACAGGTAGTAATTATACTTGAAAGGAATTAAATGAAGAAACTTATTGCAGTTTTTGCTCTAGCAGCATCTACCACAGCCGGTGCCTCAGGATGGGCCAGTTATGATGTAGATGCAGTTGAAGGTCGTGGAAAAGCCAAAGACAGCACTGCTCAGTATCTACGAGTTGGCAAAAGTTTTGGTGATGTAAATTTGATGTTACAAGCTCGTACGGCAAGGTTTGATGGCGGTGGTTTGGTTGCCAGTGGAGAAACCACAGTAAGTACCAGGAAAGTCAGTTTAGGTCCTGTAACTCCATTTGTGGGTGTTGGATACGACAATGGCTTCAATGGCGGACCAGATTTCTACTATGGTTTGATTGGTGCCACAATTGGTCAAAAACTAGGTCCTGGTTTTGCCATGGCTGGTGTTAAGACTCGTGTTGGTAGTACACAAGACCACATGACTCACCAAACTGTGTCTTTTGCTAGCTACAATATGCCTGTTACCAAGAGCCTAGGCGTAAATTTTAATGTCAGCCGCAGCGGTCAAGACATTAAAGAAAACGCAGTTGGTATGGGTGTATCTGTTAGGTTCTAATCTACTTTGATTGAAAAAAACCTAGGTTCATACCTAGGTTTCATGTTGCTAAATAAGGTACAATATATGCTAGAAACCTGCTACAAAGTTTCGCTTTTTTTATGAACGAACACATAAAACTGCTTGCTCAACAAGCTCAACTATGCTATAATTATTTGGGTTTGGAATCAGATAGGTTTAATGAATACAACACTAGACTGGAGTGACACTGATTGATCAGTGCAGAGTGTCTTACACTTGATCAGAGATTGATGTTTTTTATTAACCATTCTGTGTGCTTTTGTTCTTGACGACATTGTGTTCAATAAACATTTTACTAAGAAAATTCACCGACAACTGGAAACTGAATGATTGAAGAAGATAAATTAATTTATTCGGCCTGGAGAGACAGTGAATCCTATTCAGTGCCCATGACTGAAGAGGGACGAAAATTGGCTGATCAAAGATTTCGTGGTTTTCGTTTGGGATGGGTCTATGCCAAATTTCACAGTGAAACTGGTGATGTTTATCGTAAAGCCTATCTTGAATATGGACCAAGAACAGAGGATGATCTAGAGGACACCTTGGGATACAAAAATTAATGAGAATTGCTATTATTGGAGCAGGTATAGTAGGAATTACTTCTGCTTACTACTTAACAAAAGCTGGTTATAAAGTAACTCTATTTGACAGCGAATCTGGACCTGCTCAACAGAGCAGCCATGCTAATGGCGGACAGATCAGTGTTAGCAATAGTGAAGTCTGGAATACTTGGCATAATATATACAAGGGTATAAAATGGTTGGCTAAAAAAGATGCACCTCTTTTGATCCGACCCAGTTTAGATTGGGATAAGACACTTTGGCTTCTTAAATTCTTATACTATACAGCTACTAATACCTATGAAAGAAATAGTATTGCCACTATTAAACTGGGTTTACAGGCCCGTAAACTTTATGAAAAAATTATTGTAGAAGAACAGTTAAAATTTGATCAACGATATGAAGGCATACTGCACATTTATAGAAACAAAAATTGGTTTAAACAAGCCAAACAAAGGCAACAGTTATATGTCTGGAACGATTGTGATCATGCGATCTTGACAAATAAAGACGATATTCTTAAAATAGAACCCAATCTGTTTAAAATTCAAGATATAGTTGGTGCTTCTTATACAAAATCTGATTGGACCGGAGATATCTATCAATTCTGTAATAATTTATTTAATGTATTAACAACAAAATATTCTGTTGAATATGAATTCAATAGAAAAATAAGATTTATGTATGAGTTAAGTACTTATGATAAAATAGTTGTGGCCAACGGATCTCAAGCTAGACATTTGAGTAGACAAATTGGTGATTGTCATCCCGTGTATCCTGTGAAAGGATACAGTATCACTATTCCTGCACAAGGCATAAAAAATGATGATGCTATGCCCACAGTGAGTATTTTAGATGATGAAAATAAAATAGTATGCAGTAAACTTGGTACTAGATTGAGAGTGGCAGGAACCGCAGAAATCACTGGTGATGATACAACGATAAGATCAGAAAGAATAGAACCTCTTGTGAGATGGGTAAATAAAAATTTTCCTGATATTAATACTGAACGATATGATAGTTGGGCTTGTTTAAGACCTATGACTCCAAATATGTTACCCATAGTTAAACAAAGTAAATTCAATGCTAAAGTATTTTATAATATTGGTCATGGACATTTAGGTTGGACATTGAGTACAGCCACAGCAAAAAAATTAACTGATATGATATCAAGCTGCTAAAGACGGAGACGCCGTGATATAAATAATTACCACTATGACAAATGAAAATGACTTACACCAAATAATCTGCGATGCCATGTTTCGAGTTTTGGAATTGTGCCATCAGCAAGGAGTGACCACCACATGGCGAGACATATTTATATTTTTGCGTTTTCCTGAATCGTCATGGAGCAGTGAAGTGGATCTTGACGAAAAAATCATAGTCAACAGTCTGGCCGATCTTGAAATTGCTCGAGCCATGATTTCAAGTTATTTTGCCACCAAACACTGAGTAAAGAATAAACAAAGAATGTGTAGTACTATTTTTAAAAACAAGGTAAACCAATGATTAATTCACTTTTGAAATCAGATGTTTTGTATCGTAAAATATATGATGGACAAATTAGTCTGAAAGAATTTGAAACTTGGTTAAAACAAAAACTGCAACAGGCATATGATCAAGGTGTGCGTGATGCAGATGCACCTCCTAGTTACGATGATATTTCTAAAAGTGCGTATGATTGATGGTACAGTTAAAAATACAATTTACACAAAATCCAAATCAATTTGAAATTTGGCCTTTAGATAAATGGAGTCGAGACAATTTGACTAGAATCATGGCAGAAAATAAAATTGCTTATACATTTGAGCCTACCACCATGGGCACTGTATGCCTGAGATTCAAAACTCAAAAAGATTTCGATTCAGCACTACAACTGGCAAAATTCACTATAATTGAAGACAAATATGGACGAAATTGAATTTATTATGTTCATTAAATGCCAATATTTAATTAAAATTTCTATTTTATAACATAAACTCATGAGAATCGAAGAAGATATAAAACTTGATTTTTGTGATGTGCTGATATGTCCCAAGCGCAGCACATTAGCAAGCCGTCGAGAAGTAGATCTTAAACGGACTTTTAAATTTAAACACAGTAAAATAGAATGGACAGGAGTGCCCATCATGGCCTCCAATATGGATGGCGTAGGAACAATTGAGATGGCCAATGCCCTAAGCAAACTGGGTTTATTTGTTTGCTTGGTTAAAAGTCTTAATAAAAATGTAGAAAATTTCAGACATTTTGTTGTGAATTCACAAAATTATGCTGTCAGTACAGGTACTGGCAATGATGATTTTGATAATCTTAATGTTATAGTAACAGGCATAGGTAGTCAGTTTATTTGCATAGATGTGGCTAATGGTTATAGTGAGCATTTTGCTGACTATGTAGAAAAAATAAGAAGACGCTGGCCCACTAAAACTATTATAGCAGGCAATGTAGTCACCGGTGACATGACACAGGAGTTGATATTACGTGGAGCTGACATCGTCAAAGTGGGCATTGGTCCCGGCAGTGTTTGTACCACTAGAGTTCAAACTGGTGTTGGATATCCTCAACTATCAGCAATAATAGAGTGTGCCGATGCTGCCCATGGCTTGGGTGGTCATATCATTGCTGACGGTGGGTGTTCTTGTCCTGGAGACGTTGCAAAAGCCTTTGGGGCAGGTGCAGACTTCGTAATGTTGGGCGGAATGTTAGCCGGACATGACGAGGGCGGAGGCGATGTAATTCATAAAAGTTTTCTTTCAAATGAATTAAACAACGAAACTGGTACACAATATGTAATTACTAAAGACTTTATTACGTTTTACGGTATGAGTTCTGATACCGCTATGGAAAAACATCATGGCGGTATGGCTGGTTATCGTAGCAGTGAAGGCAGAACAGTTGAAGTATTATATAAGGGCAAGGTGGAACAAACTATACGAAACATTCTAGGTGGTTTACGCAGTACCTGCACTTACGTTGGTGCATCTACACTAAAACAACTACCGAAATGCACAACTTTTATTCGTGTGAATCGGCAGATCAACGAAATATTCATTAACCAAGAAAAGGAAATTCTATGAATACTGTGACTAATCTCAATGACAAATTTTTTGAACGTGATCTTATTGAAGTTGATAATCGAACACTGTACTGGATCATAGGTCTCAGTGCCACCTTGATCATGGCCATGACAGTAGCAGATTTTGCTGCTGCCAAGTTCTTGGATTTTGGTTGGGTAGTAACACCAGCAGGTGCCTTGCTGTTTGCAGTTGTGTTTGTGGTCAGAGACATGCTGCACAAACTGGCTGGTGCTGCCATAGTGCAGCGAGTGATCTTGATGGGTGTGGTTTTGAACCTGGCTGTGGCAGCATTCATGTATGCCATGACCTTTATTCCTGCTCCAGAATTCAGACCCAGTGTGAATTTTGATGCGGTGTGGAAAATGAGCCTGGGCATTGTGATTGGTTCAGAAATTGCCACAGTGGTCAGCCAATGGGTCAACACCTATGTGTATCAGGTGCTATGGGAAAAGGACTGGGGATCCTGGGCTAGAACATTTGTCAGCAACTTAGTCAGCTTGCCAGTGGACGCTGTGCTGTTTGTGCTGTTTGCTTTTGTGTTTATTCCTCCCTTGCTGGGCGGTGATGCCATGGACATCAACAAGGCCATTGCAAGAATAGTATCAGGCAGTACCTTGTTCAAATTGGCAGTGATTTTGGCATTGACTCCGGTGGTCAGTTTGGCTCCTTGGAGAGAAGAAGCCAGAGCCATGAAGTGATTAATCTTTTAAGCAGGCCATGGCAATTTTGGTTCGAATGGGTCAACACAGCGATTTTGATAGCAGGTGCTGTGTTGACCAGCTTAAACATGTATCCTTTGAACATATGGTTTTTGTTTGTGGCTAATCTGGGATGGGCAGTGTTAGGCATCATTTGGCGCAAGTGGAGTTTGTTGACAGTGCAGATCGTAATCACTATAATCTACATACCCCCAGTATTTAAAAGTTTTTGGAATTGAATTTATATACTCCAACATTGGAGCATGTATTACAGGAGAACACCATGCATCTTAACAGAACTGACCTAAGAAAAATTGCGGATATTTTGGAAAAGTTTCCCAGTGTTGAACATTTCAATCTAAATCAAATTGGCGACAATGGCATTGGCACAGTGACGGAAATTACCTTTGACTATAAAGTCAATGCCGTGGTGTGTAAACTGACCATGGAAATCTCAGGTGTGGATAATTGGTAATGTTAAACTTTGACAGCTCAATTTGGGATATATTGGAATTCAAGTTCTTGGTATTATTTGTCACTGTTGTGATTGCAGTTTATTTAGGCAACCGGCTTTACAATAAGAGAAAAAATGACAATTGAATTTTGGATTGGTATTGTATTTTGGTGTTTTGATCAGACCTGTGGACTAGCCACGCACATCATCAGCTTTCCCACACGCCAAGAATGCTTGCGTGAAGTCAAGATCATGCAAAATCAAATTAAAATGGATCGTAATCAAAAACCCAATATCATAGAAGGTCGTTGCAGTCCCCAACAAATACATGTCAGATATGATGATGGCACTGACGATGAACCAAGATCAGTTTCTAATTCTATTTAATCGGTTATACATAATGAATCAAAATGTGATGTTTTTTTTGCGGGACACTGATTCATGAACACAGACACAATCATGTTCATGATTGGTGCAGTGTTGGTCACAGTCATGCTCACTGTTATAGGTTTGATATGGTTTGGTACCATGGGTGCTGTGGGTTTTTTCACGGGCACAATCATATTATGTGTGATCTGTGCCTTGAAAATAGACGAATCATAATCACAGAAGTATAAAGACACAGCATGAAGAACAACGCTCCGATGGTGAAATAGGTAAACACAATATTATATGACTTCTATGTGTTTAGTATAAATAAGCATATAGGAGAAGGCAATGATAGATATCACTGAATTTATCACTAGGAGTAGAGATGAGAGAAGGCAGCATTTGAAATTAGAAGAGCCTTGTTGTTTGCGTGGAGGAAACAGTACCAATCATAAGGGTGTTCTAGCAGAGTATTTAGGAACAACTATACCAAAAGGTCGTATTCTTTTATGCCACGCTTGTAATAATAGTGGTTGTTCAAATCCAAGACATCTATATTGGGGCACTGATTATGACAATATCATTATAGATGGAAAAGAATTTGGCACTCATAAAACTCCTTTTGAAAGAAAAGTTGAAAAATATGGTTTCGACAAAGCCTGTGCGATGAATGGGCGAGTTGGTAATACTTACGGGACAGGGAATAAAAGGAAACCTAAGAGTGAAGAACATAAGAAAAAGATTTCGGAATCAATAAGAAGGAAGTATAATAAAGAAGTAGCGAGTGTGGTGGAACGGAATACACAATTGACTTAAAATCAATCGCCGAAAGGATTGAGGGTTCGAATCCCTCCTCTCGCACCACGATCTCGCCGTAGTTCAGAGGATAGAACACGAGCCTTCTAAGCTCGGGGTCGCAGGTTCGATTCCTGCCGGCGAGGCCATATGTTGTATACATACAACAAATACCCACATGGTTGACAGGGTTATCCTTTTTTGCTATACTACAAGTATGGAAAAAACGACATGCACTCGTAAACGCAGACAAGACACTAAACATGCTTTGTACATGATCGTGAACGTAGTCACCGACGAGCACTATGTTGGCATTACAGTATGCGGTAGCCAAGTCAATCGAGCACTTAAAATTCGTTGGCAAAAACATGTTCGTCGTGCCGTAACGGAGAATAAGTCGTGGGCTTTGTGCAACAGTATTCGTACTCATGGTGCAGACGCTCATGTTGTATTGTTGGTTGATGTTGTGCGTGGACGCAAACCCGCGCACGCCGCAGAGCGCGAAATTGTTAACAGTTGCAGTCCCGCACTTAACACACACTAGGAGATTAGCATGGTCAATGATCTTACTTTGTCTCTGTTTGGTGAACAAGCTCTGAATAAACAAATGTCATTTAAGGATACACTTAGCCTGCTTCAAGAGCTAGACTTAATTAATGTAGGTGAGCTGGCAGAAAAAGCTATCGCTAAAAAAGTTGGCGTAGCACAAATGGCAAGGTGTAATATGTCTCATGACCTCGAAAATGGCTGGGAAATTAAGCATGGGCAAAGTCATTTAACCGCAAACGGCACACAACGTAAGGCTTATATAGCCGGAATGGGGAACAAATTTTGTACCTTACGTGTAGTAATAACAGAGCGGTTGACTGGAAAACTTTATTTTTTCAAAATACCCTATGAGTCTTACTCAGACTACAGTACTAGTAGTTTGTCATGGTCGTTTAATGTAGATGGTTCTCCACAAAGAGAATTTTTACGAGTTAGTGTTCGTCCTAACTTTTGGGATTTTGAAGTTGCTAGTTTTGACGAACTTTGCACATAACCCTACGGTTGACAGGGTTGATTTTTTTTGCTATACTATGGGTACACTGTAACAACGGAGATACAAAATGGCATACAAAGGTTTTTATCGTGCTGCTCGTGTTGTTAGCCCTGACTCAGCTCAGGAACCCCAGGTACAAGCTCTTAGAAATGTCATGGGCACAATGACTGCTCGTGACGCAGAGTTTGCTGGCAGTTTGGTCAGCAACTTTTATCGTTTTGGTCGCTTGAGCGACAAGCAATTGGTTTGGGTTGATACCCTGACCCAACGTGCGACTAACCCTGCTCCGGCACCTGCCGCAGCAGTACAAGTCAATGTGCAACGTATTCAGGACATGTTTGATCGTGCCGGCAAGACGCTGAAGCGTATTAAAGTCAAGCTACAGTCAGTTGAAGGACAACCTGTGGCATTTGGTCGTGCTGGTCCCACTAGCAAGTACGCTGGTCAAATTCTTGTAACAGACGGTGGCCCGTTTGGTGCCAATCGGTACTTTGGTCGCATTGACATCAACGGTGATTTCCATGCCACTAGACAAGCCGGTGCTGACGTGTTAGCATTGGTACAAGAGTTTGCCGCAGAGCCCGAAGCCACTGCTGGCAAGTATGGACGTTTGACTGGTGCTTGCAGTTTTTGCAATCATGGTCTCAAAGATAGTCGCAGCACTGAATTGGGTTACGGCCCAGTTTGTGCCAAGCGTTTTGGTCTTGTTCACTAAACTAAGGAACAGTCATGGCAACCACTCATGCTACAATAAAAGCTCATAGAGCAACTGCAATGTTTGCATACCAGTTAAAATCAAAGTATAAAATTACCAACGGGATCAAAGAATCCCAATGGATGGATATGTATGATAGTGGTGAAATCGAAATTAGTTCTGTTTTTGAAAATTTACTAGTCCATGTTCGTAATCTTTACGGAAAACCCACAGTTAAAGTCTTAGAAAACACGCACGACTTTTCAAGTATTAGTTCGACAGGTGTTTTGGTACCACTAGGTGACTTTAAAGTCGCTAGTTTACAGAAAGATGGCTATAAACGACGTTATGTAATTGGTAAGACTGCTAATAAAGTAGGCAATATCTATTCAGTATGTTGGAATTGGATGACTAATAAACTGGCATTTTTTGTTATGCCTCCCGGGGATGATATTGGTCATTTTCATCCATATCAAGGATATAAAATAATGTGTTGTCCGGATACTGGAAAAATGGCCGGAGGATGGTACAACAAGAATTGTCATTACGATACTTTTGAAGAAATGTGTTTAGTTGATTAAGGAAATAACATGGACCAACCCTGGCAAGTTATATCGGCACTGGAAACTCATAATCTGCGTACCAACAAAGAGCAGATTATCCAAGCTCAAGCCGAGTCGGGTAATGCTGTATTCTTTGAAGGATGCCGTCTTGCCTTGGATCCCATGATTACCTTTGGCATCAAACAAGTGCCCGAGAAGCGAGCTACGGATCAGCTGACCAGTCCAGATGGCATGAACTGGGATGCCTTTTCCCTAGCAATATCTGGCTTCGTCAACAGACAATTCACAGGCAATATGGCACGTGACATGCTGAACCACTTGATGTTAGCCAGCACTGTGGCACAGTGGAATGGCTGGTATCGGCGTATCCTGATCAAGGATCTACGCTGTGGTGTCAGTGAAAAGACCATTAACAAGGTTGTGGAGCAAGATTATCCCGGTTTCAGCGTGCCTGTGTTTGGCTGTCAACTTGCTCATGACAGTGCCAATCACGAAGGCAAAGTCGCAGGAAAAAAACTGGTCGAAGTCAAGCTGGATGGAGTTCGTGTCATCACTATTGTGCATCCAGACGGCAGAGTTGATCAGTTCAGTAGGAATGGTAAAGAACTCATAAATTTTGCACATGTCAAAGCCCAGTTTCATGTCATTGCTGATCAACTGCCCGCGGCCATGGTATTCGATGGCGAGATCATGAGCGACAGCTTCCAAGACTTGATGCGTCAAGTTCATCGCAAGAGTAATGTACGAGCCAATGATGCTGTACTCCATTTGTTTGATGCTCTGCCTTTGGCAGACTTTGAGCGTGGGCGTAGTGATACTACACAACTAGAACGCAGTCATGCTCTTCAGGCGTTTTATCAGCAGCATGAGGCTGTATTGACAAGTGTGCGTGTACTGGGTCAAGAGTTGGTAGACTTGGATACCCGAGCAGGGCAGGCTCGCTACCGTGAGATCAATCGTGCGGCCATTGCAGGCGGCTACGAAGGTATCATGATCAAAGATATCGCAGCCCCGTATGAGTGCAAGCGTAGTGTGGCATGGCTGAAACTCAAGCCTTTCATTGAAGTCAGCTTAAATATTGTTGAAATCGAAGCAGGCACTGGTAAAAATGCAGGGCGTCTTGGTGCCCTAGTTTGTGAGGGTGAGGATGACGGACGTAGAATCAGGGTTAATGTTGGTAGCGGTTACAGCGATGAGCTTCGTACTGGGCTGTGGGATAGTAGGACTCGTATTATGGGCCAGGTCGTTGAGGTTCGTGCAGACGCTGTCACTCAAAATCAAGATAGCAGCTATTCGCTCAGGTTTCCGAGGTTTCTACGCTTTCGCGGTTTCGAGATTGGAGAAAAATTGTAGCATGGATAAACAAATGATCAAAGACATGTTGTATGGAACTATATGTGAGATGCAGGCTTGTTTTGGATTCCAGGATTACATTGTGAATCACACAAGTGTGTCATAATTGATAAATATGTCAAACACACACACATGGACGATTTTTTTGGTATTTTGATCATTGCTGCCATTCAAGAGGCCATCATGGTTTCCCTGGGATTGATTTTGATTGACTGGGCGATAATTCCATGATCATGAACAAGGCAGTGATTAAAGATCTAATTTATGGTGGTATCAGAGAATTGCAACAAAACAGCAATTTTTATTATTCCAGTGTAGTGGGCGTGGAATACAGTCATTGGACAGAATCGGGCATGTTGGCACTGCATGCTCTGGTACAAAATTTATCGGTGGAAATAGATCGGTGCGAACGACAAATCAAGCAAAAAAACAGCGAAGAATATTTACTCAAAGAATTAGGAAAACATCATGTCTGAAACTTCTCAATTAATTAATGTAAATGTTGAGGATTCTCCCAAAATCACTAAGCACAGCGAAACTTCATGGATTTTGACCTTGGAAGAGGATCCAGACACAGGCGATTTGATAATGCCTTTGCCTGATGAAATTTTGGCCAGCCAAAATTGGCAAGTGGGTGATACCTTGACATGGAACGTAGACGATGATGGACAATGCACTCTCACCAAAGACACCAAGTCAAAGCCCTGACAGATACACTTTTCAGTGTAAAAGATACTTGACTACAATCAATGATCCAGAATCCAGTACTGAACAAGTGTCGGCAGCCACAGACATACTGAATATGTTTCAACTGCATAGGCATGCTAGCAGAGATCGAGAACAAAAGCCAGACTGGCACACACACAATCTCGAAGCTGATCTCAGATGCGATCCTGTGATGCTGCGCCGAGTGCGCATGTGTGATGCTTATGCTCAAAATCTCTATGCTGCCTTGTGTAACAACAGTTTCACTCGTCGTGAGGTCATGAGCATTTTACAAGATAAGCAGTGGCATTGCAGTTGGCGTTATGCAGGCGGCATCATAGCAGACATGCGCGGGCACGGCGATTACATTGACTGGTATTGTAGTGGCATTCGTAGGAGCCACGACATGGAAGACATGCCTGTTGATGATGTCAATCCCACAGAACACTGCCTGGTACCAGAAGGCGTGATCACAGATCAGATCAGATCGGATCTCAGCACACTGGGATGGTTTCCTGCTGCAGGCGGAGACTGGGAAAAACTTGGAAGCCACAGTGATCATGGTTGACACAATCAATCAATCACTGTATAATACATTTTTATTTAGAAAGGACAGAATCATGAGTTTTACCAAAATCACTACCAACCAAAATGTTTTTCTTGAAAACTACCTACGTGGTACCGGACGCAGTCTGAGTGCTCGTCAAGCTGAATCCGTGTATGGTATCAAAAACCTACGTGCTCGTATGACTGAGTTCCGTAACGCCGGCCTGAAAGTGGTTACCAAGCCTAACAGCTATGGTCGTATGACCTACTCGGTCAGTGCTCGTGATGTGACCGGAAGTCGTGCTGTTCGTTTCGCTTAATTAGCGGTGTAACGGGGTAAAAGGCTGTGTGGTACAGCCTTTTATTTTTTGTAAGGATCTAAAATGACTTTGGACGATGACTCAAGTTTATTCCTATTCAGTTGGGACTGTTATGGTATCGAAGGTATCATAGACTTAACAGCCTACGCAGACTGGGATCAACACCAACTACTAAATATGTTGTCGGATCGTCCCACTCAACCTAATCCAGCATGGAGTATGGTACAAAGCATCTTGATGCGAGCCAGGCACAATGGTCATAGACACTATGAAGTTTATATTGTCACATGTAATAACAGCATGACAGAAAATTATTGGCGTGAACAATGGGCATTGTTTCCACAAAATACAGCAGAAGTGGTACGTGCTCGTGGACATAAATTATGGTCGGATCGTGCTCCACAAGAGGTAGCAATAAGATGAGAATCTCGTACATGAGTGATCTCCACCTGGAGTTTGCGGACTTAGTGCTGCCAGGTGGAGACATTCTCATCCTGGCCGGCGACGTTGCCGAAGTCAAAAACATTGAGCGGACCTATGATCCTGCTTTTGCGTCACTGGGCACTGACATCACTCGTTATGGACGCCCAGATCGTGCTAGACGATTTTTCATAGAAGAATGTGCCAAATACAATCAAGTGTTCTATGTCATGGGCAATCACGAGCATTACCACGCAGAGTTTCTCGGCACTGAACAACGACTCAGAGCAGTGATGCCGGACAATGTCCGACTCATGGAACTCGATGATGTGACTGTTGATAGTATTCGATTTCTGGCATGCAGTCTTTGGACCGATCTCAATGGTGATGATCCTCTAACTGCCACTGCCTTGCGTGGCATGATGAATGATTATCGTGTGGTAAAATATCACAATCCTGCCAACGACGCTTGGCATCGACTGACACCAGAAATCACTCGCGGTGTACACAGGGCCAGTGTGGTTTGGTTAAAGGATAGACTACGTGAACAACCCAATACACCCACAGTGGTAATCACACATCATGCTCCCAGCTTTCAGAGTATCCATAGTGACTATGTGCGTGATAAGTTGATGAATGGTGGGTACGCCAGTAATTTAGAAGACTTGATCTTGGATCATGTTCAGATTAGATATTGGGTACATGGCCACATCCATCAGCGTCAAGACTACCCAATTGGCACGTGCCGTGTGTTAGCTAATCCTCGTGGATACTCTGGCTATGAACATATGGAGTTTGATGCCACATGCCAGTTCGAAATCTAACTGTGGTCCGAGTGAGTTGGAACTTGAATTCGCCAACCCCTTGGAATCTAGTCACGGCTCGTGCATTGGAAGTATTTGGTTTGCCAGGAGACAGATACCGAACGCATCTAACACAGGATTTCATGGAATATCATTTCCGCGATCCACATGATGCTACTTTATTCGTCCTAGAGCATTCGGGACAGATCGACATAGAAGTAGTCAGAGATTATGAGGTCACAAAATGTTGAAATGGTATATGAGATATTGCTTTGTTGCAATCGCAGCTAGTATTTTTATAGCAGTTCTGGTGCATGATTTGGTACTGGCTGAGAAAAACTATATCATAATTCCCGGCCAAGTTGTGCCCGGCAAACAACCAAACACCACATGATTGATGTCAGGTTGACAGGCATCAAAGTAGACACGATACTAGACATTGTGCGTGAATTACGTCAAGTGGGACTGGTACAAGGGCAAGACTTTGATTTTGCTTATACACCTGAAAAGTACAAATACGATCTATCCGATAGTGCTACTCTGGTAAAGCGGCATACGGTGTTCAGTTTTTATAATGACGGCCTTGCTAGCTGGTTTGGTATAAAGTACGCAGAGTATTTGGCATAAATACAACAAGTTGTATAAATACAACACGGTTGACAAGCGATAAGAAAACCAGTATTATACGAACATAGCAGCAAAACATCTACAAGAGGAACAAATGCAACTTACAGCGAGATCAGCGACACAAAAGATTAGTCATAAGGCATCTGTGCCCACATGGCCATCATCGGGTTATGATCGCGCCAATGTGGCACAGGTCCCAGGGTTCCCCGAGAACCGGATGTAAGCAATACTAACATTCCAAGTTCTAAGAACCCTGATATCGAAAGACTCAGGGTTTTTGTTTTGTGTAACGAGTGTGAGGCAACGCGAGCCTGCTGGCACTATAAACATCAGCTATAATGTGGGCGGACTACTTGATGAGAAGCTAGTGGCGATAACACTAGCGGTAAAACGGTAGTAGTAATAAAGCAGATTGCCGAACAGACAAATTGCAGTGGCAAGTCCAAAGCAGATGAGTAGTCTGCTTTATTACCAGCATTTGAAAAAGTGCTGTAAATAGATATGGAGATCGGGCGGCATAGGCGACCGCAGCTGACTGTAAATCAGTACTCTCTGAGCACGGGGTTCGAATCCCTGGATCTCCACCAAAAGGAACAAATGAAAATTATCTTAAATTTTTGGCGTGACAGTTTTAGATCAAATCCTATAGCATTTTATCTAGAACTTATCAGTTTTATCTTTGTAGTAATAGCCACAGTGTTACTATCTATATCAGCCAAAAATCCAAATATGGCTTTAATATATCCATTCTTTTTATTAAGTAGTTTATCAGCAGTATTTGCACACCTAAGAAGGAAGTTAGCCTGGCCATTATTGGCTAGTAGTTACTTTGTATGTGTGAATATTGTAGGATTTATCAGAGCAATAAGTTAATTCCGGGGTAGTACAATGGCAGTGGCCCGTACCAAATTTCGCCCTTTTAGTATAATGGCATTACAGTGGATTTGTAATCCTCTGATGGCAGTTCGATTCTGTCAAGGGGCACCAATTGATAAGTAAGAGATGAATACTGTGATTCTTATTCAACCTTACTTTTTGTCAAACACTTTATAGTTGATTATGTTCTACAAAAGGCCTATCACTTTAAAAACAAAGGTATATATGGTCACTTAGGTGGTATACAACATGCTGCTCTACATGGACTTGGTACTTTAATTTGTTTGTTTTATTTTACACCTTCAGCAATAACATATGGTTTAATTGATTTTGTTGTACACTATCATGTTGATTGGTTCAAGTCCAAGTATGGTCCTAAAGATTCAAATAGTACCATGTTTTGGATATGGTTTGGTGCTGATCAACTTGCTCATGCTTTGACCTATCTATGGATAGTCAATGACCTAGTCACAATCGCGGGGTAGAGAAGAAAAAAACTCACTAGGCTTATAACCTAGAGATCGGCGGTTCAAATCCTCCTCCACAATCAAATCAATTCCGGGGTAGTATAATGGCAGTGCGGCGGTCTCCAAAACCGTTAGTGGGGGTTCGATTCCCTCCCTCGGACCCAATAATCTATAATTCATTGGAGGGTTATCTAGGCTGGGCCTAGCACTGATTTGAAATCAGAGGGACCGTTCATGCGGTTGGAGTTCGATTCTGCCATCCCTCCTCCAATACATTGTATTATATCATAAATACTGAGATATATTATGATCAGAGTAAAAATATGAACCCCCAAAGTGAATGGAATCTTAAATTACCAACAGGAGATTATGAATAGCCATGCTTATCAGTGTTCTTATTATTACTTACCAAAGGCATCGGCTTTTAGAAGAAGCTCTTTACTCTTTTCTACAACAAGACTACCAATCAGATACACAAGTTTTAATTGTCAATGACAGCGCCAATGTGGAATATCGATTTGATCACCCGCGAGTTAGAATTATAAATCATAGTTCAAGATTTCCTAGTCTATTAGAAAAATTAAAATTTGGTTTTGAAAATAGTCGAGGGCAAAATGTTTATAGACTAGACGATGACGACCTGATGATGCCATGGGCTTTGAGCTTGGTGGAATCGTATATTTTGAACAATCCTGGCTATGATGTTTACAGATGCCAAAATCACTATAATTTTAATGATAATAGATATTATGGTTTAGGAACTAATATCAACAATGGTAATTGCTATACCAAAGAATATTTAAATCGATTCGCTTTTGATTCTGTTAGTTTTGGAGAAGATGTTCTTTTGACTTGTGGGCCCAACACTAGAATGTATAATGGCAACACTGGCAAATACAGCATGGTATATCGCTGGGGTATGGGAACATTTCATGTGTCAGGATGGGGTGAACAAACACCCGAACAAGTCAATCAAAATGTAGATAACTTTATACAAAATCATTCAGAAGTAGAACAAGGAGTCATAACTCTAAATCCACATTTTAGAGATGACTATTATGCCAAAATCACACAGCAAGCGTTGGTCTAAAAAACCAGATAGCCTGGTCGAAACCGGCAAGGGATACTACTACAATATACCGCGTTAGTCTGGTGAATCAGGCACCTGTCTTCTAAACAGGTCATGGTTGGTTCGAATCCAACTCGCGTTGCCCGGTCAATGGTGTTGTTAGTGTAATGGTTGCACCGCTGTCTGTGAAACAGCAAGAGAGGGTTCGATTCCCCACTTCACCCCATTAAATACTAGATGTATTGGCAAGAAATAGATCAACTGGGATTCGCTCAAGACATAGTGGGCAATAGCGATCACGGGCTGGTGACCTGGATGTATATTCGTGGGCCAGTTGGTACTGTACGTGCCTACGATATAGGCTATATCACTGATGGCTACTATGAACAGTATCCAGACAGGTTATGGGACTTATATCGTGACATAGTGGCTGTGATCAACGGACACTATCACTGCTGCTTGTCTGGTAGAGTCTGGAATTTGTGAATGTGTCTTTGCTGCCACCACATCAGCCATGGGCTGGTATGAGCAAAAGCCATGACCAACCACATGACAGGCATTTCCATGCCATGATGTGAATATGCATAGCTGATCATAGCGCCCAGTAAGAACACAGGTGCAGGCGCTAGACTGAAAAATGTATTAACACGTCGCATTGGGTATTTATTGCTTTAGATATAAATATCAAAAAAGGATGTAAACATGAGTGTGGAATTACTGAGAAAATACACAGACATAGTTAGTAAATACCAAGACAAATCTGTGTGTGAGCAGGAGCACACAATGATTAAAGAAGCAGCTCCCATGGGGTTTTTCCAAGGTCTTAAAACTCGTGCATTGGCACCATTCAGTCAAACACAACAAGGTCGTTTGGATCAAGGTGAAAGAGCCAATGAAATATATCGTGTGTTCAAAATATATGCTGGACAAACAGGCATCGATCTGTCACGAGTCACAACACAACAATTAATAGATTTTTTTCAACAACACGATCTGCCCGTTTCCAAAGACAATCGGCTTTTGCAGACCCCTCCTACTCAAATACACAATTTAAAAAACAGTACAGTTATTACAAAAATTTTTTCTAAAGTGGCACAAGATTCATACATGTCCATAGGAGGAGGCATGAATTTGGGACAACAATATGGTATACAGTCTGCTCCACCACCACCTCAACCACCTCAACCACCTCAACCACCGTCAAAACAACAGATCACACAGTCGATAACTCAAATGGCTGCTAATCTCAATCGTAATGACATACTGGCATTAATGCGTACATTGCGAGCAATGTTGGCCAGACCCTGACCCCTAAGGCACACGGGCTGGCTTTATATTCAAGCACATTTTATTGCCTGTGCAGGCTGTTCTTGAGCTTATCTTCTTCTTTAATCAGCAGCTCAGATATTAGCTTGGAAATCTTTTAGCGCACGACCACGGGCAGTGAACACTTACATGCCCAAATCAAATCACTTGATTTATGCTGTGAAAAAATATTACAATTGTGCCCACAAGGTTAAATAAATCACAAGGAGATCTAACATGCGTGCCAGCCATATTTTAGTACAAACACCGGGTCATGCCCAACAAATTATCACAGAATTACTGAATGGACAAGATTTTTCTGCTCTGGCCATACAGCACAGCCAATGTCCCAGCGGCAAACAAGGCGGTGATCTTGGCGAATTTGCTCAAGGACAAATGGTTCCGTTATTTGAACAGGCTGTGTTGAGTTTGAAACCGGGCGAAATCAGTGAACCTGTGCAGACTCAATTTGGGTTTCATGTGATTCGTAGAACCAATTGACCTGAGTTTCAACGTGCGTTTAAATTCACAATTTCTTTATGAAATTTGTGAACCAGTGCTGTTTGACAAACCTCATGATAATTTGCGTCTGGTTCATAAACTTCTGCGTGTAATGAAAGCTCAAGGCGGCATTGGTCTAGCTGCGAATCAAGCAGGGCACAAACTCAAACTATTTGTCATGTGTGTGGATCATGAGTATTTTCACTGTTTCAATCCCAAAATTATCCATAAAAGTCACAGATTTGAATATGGTACAGAAGGTTGTTTGAGTTTTCCAGATCAACGGTTGGTGGTGCCCAGGGCAGCGGAAATCACCGCCGAATGGCAGACCGCATATGGTCATGTTCAAACCAGAAAATTCACTGGTTTAGCTGCTAGATGTTTTCAACACGAACTTGATCATTTATCAGGGGTGACCATGTTTCACAGAGCCATGACCCACAGTGCCACAGGAGATCTTGAGTTTGAGTCAGCTCAGTAAGCCCAATCCTGTGATCTATGCACTTTTGCCTGACATGGTCACGCCGGGGCAATGTCTGGACATCATCAGGCTGGGCACCAGTCAAGAAGGCATTGAATCTTACACAGGCACAGAACGCAGTTATGATGCCGACATCAGGCGTAATCGAGTGCATTTTTTTTCACATGATCAATGTGCCTGGCTCTGGCAGTTGCTGTTAAGCACAGTGGAATCCCTAAATCATCAATTTTGGAGATACGACTTAGATCACATAGAAACCTTGCAATTCACCAGATACGATCGTGTTGGCGATCATTATGCAGCACACATAGATGGTCATGGACACGCAGTCAGTCAACGCAAATTGAGTTTTGTTTTGCAATTGTCTGATCCTGCACAGTATGTGGGCAGTGAATTGCAATTGCACAGTGTTAATGGAGAATTTTACAGCTTGCCCAAGACGCCGGGCACACTCATAGTTTTCCCCAGTTTCACTGTGCACAGAGTCACTGCCATAACACAAGGATGTAGATACAGTTTGGTGGGCTGGGTCAAAGGCCCACCGTTTAGATAAGGATCACGCACATGCCAATCAAAACACTGCGAAACAAGTTCACCAGACAGCTGGTGATTTGTCGTGATTATCACACAAGACGTCAAATTGACGGTGTGGATTATGTGTGGGTAGAGCTCAAAGATCAGATACGTCCACGCAGTTTTCTCATGAGATTGGACAGTCTTGAGCCGTTGTCTGTGTCACAATCAAATCCAGTGACATGATCTAGAAAAAAAATTTCCAGCATGTATCCATACACAGCTAAGTAATATTTTACATCAAAGGAGTTTATGATGGCAGATACACCTGCACCACCAGATTATAATGCAGATCCGCCTGAAGACTTTGCTCGCCAACGAATCAATATTTGTCGCAGTTGTGAACACTACAGCATGTTCATCTGTGGTAAATGTGGCTGCTTCATGCCAGCTAAGACCAGATTCAAAGGCACTGCCTGTCCCATAGGACGCTGGCATCCTGTGCAGTAACTCAAGCCGGAGAATCACAAATGTCAATTGATAAAAGCTCTGTGGACATAGACATACAACAGGCCACGGCAAGAGTCGGTGGTTTGTTTGATCTAGTGCTGATCACGGTTAATCGTGCCAGAGAAATCATTCATGAAAGATCTCCAGCGGATCATCATCCGCACACTGCCATTGTCACAGCTTTGTTAGAGGTAGCAGCTGGTCAAATCAGTGTTGACTATCGCTATGGTCCAAGAAAACTGCACAAGCACACCAATCGTAGACGATATTGAATCGTATTGGGATTTTCACACTTGTTCACAAGTAGTGAATAAGGTGCGCAAAGACTATGGCACTGATAAATACATGTATGGCACAGAACGGTATCAGCACTCTTGGCACTAAGCAGGCCAAACAAGCAGCTAAACTCTCCACAGCCAGCACCAAACGTGCTGCACGAGGGCGTAGATCCACGTTAGTCATTGGCCAGCTGCCCACCACTTACTCTAGCAATGTGCTTATAAACAATCCCAACACAGGTGGTTTGGTCACAGGACGGCCTTGGACCTAGCCAGAGTTTAACTCACTGTCATTGACTCTGGGAGTAAGATCAGGTATACTCTCCGTTAATAACCACCTGAGAGAGTGAATTCATGAAAATTAAAAGGTCGTACACTTTGTGTGCCATGACTTTGGCCTTGAGTCTGGTATGTGATGTCACCTGGGCCGAGTCTGATATCAATTCAGTGTTGTCACAAACCGGTGCCCAAGCAGCCCGTGATCGGGGTTTGACCGGACGGAACGTGTCTGTGGCTGTGATTGATCAAGGTTTTGATCTCACACATCGAGACATCATCAGATCCAATCTCGTCACAAGAAATTTTCAAGGTGGGGGATCTGTGACCTGGGGCAGTCATGGCACGGCCATGGTGGGCATCATCGCAGCCAATGTTAATGGTCTGGGCACTGTGGGTCTGGCGCCACAAGTGCGATTGATTTTGGCTCAGGCCGGTTCAGGCGGTAGCGTCCGCAGTCTCACCACACAAGCTGTGGCCAGAAGTCTTGACTGGGCCAGTGCTCAAGGTGCCGCAGTGGTTAACATGAGTTTTGGGGCTCCTTACACTGCGGCAGACATCTCTGTCATCAAACGAAATTTCAACACAGGCATTTACTTTGTTAAAAATTTGCCCATGGTCGTAAACCCCAATGACTATAAATTGGCCACAGATCGCGGCTCCATATTGGTGATGTCAGCAGGGAATCAGGGTCTGGGCTACAGTGAATTTCCTGCACAGTTGGTGTCACGAGTTGATCAAAATGGCCGATTACTGTTATCGGGCCGTGCCATTGTGGTGGGAGCCGTGAATTCAAACAATGAAATAGCTGATTTCAGCAATAGAGCCGGACATATTTGTCAGTCCAGTTCGGGCACACGTTGTTTTGACACACATTTGACCAAAAATTTTTATGTGGTGGCACCCGGAGTCAATGTGATTTCCAGCTTGGCCAATCAAGTCAGTGCAGTACCACACAGCACATCATTGGTCAGTGGCACTAGTCCGGCTGCTGCTGTGGTCACAGGAGGCATGGCTCTGTTAAAGCAGGCCTGGCCTCAACTCAGACCCGAACAATTGGTGCAGTTGGTGCTGAGCACCACACGCGATCTGGGTGCGCCCGGTGTTGATGACGTGTATGGTCGTGGTCTAGTGGATTTTGATAAAGCCACTAGGCCTCAAGGCCCAGTGGTGTTGGCACCAAAAACACAGAATCTCGGCGGGGGTGTGGTTGTGAAATCCAGTCCAGCTCGTGTATTAGTCTCTGGGAATATCACTCAGAGTCTGAAATCTTCCTCTGTGCTGAAAAACACACAAGTTATAGATCAATATCAGCGTAACTACAGCTGGGACATTTCTCAGTCGATCATGCCATCTCCGGCAGTGGTGGATCCATTATCACCATATTTGATTTTTTCGTCGCACATGGTCCGTGAGGCTCAAATTCACGATTGGAAAATTTCTATTTCCACAGGTGACCATGTCACTGCTGTGAACCTTCGACCCCGTCATGATCACGGCGGATTCATCTTTGAACTGGGCTCACAAAGTCAATCGCAAGGTTTTTTAGACAATCATGCACAGGGTGTGATGAGCATCAAGAACTCATCCACTACCTGGCATTTTTTGGGATATCAGCTGCCCATCACTGATCACACACAGTTCACTGCTAGATTTGGTCAGGGCCGAACTGTTGTGGCCACAAATTCTGACTCCATGATGCAGATAACAGATCCTGTGATGTCTCAGACTTTCACATTGGGCATCACACGTGACAAATGGCTGTCACACAAGGATCAAGTCCAATTTGGTTTTGGTTCAGGCATGAAAATCACCCGAGGTCGAGCTGAAATCACCGCAGTCACTGGATACAAATTTGATGATACATCTGGAGATCATGTGCAAGCTCGTCCGGTGATCACACAAGAATCTATTGATTTAAGATCTCGACAAAACCCACACTTGTACTTTACATACATGATGCCTGTGAATGATGACAGTCAACTGTCTGTGAATTTGACTGCCAACGCCTCCAATCACAGACTGGGCGTGAAATACAACATGAGATTTTGATTCATGAGTGCCTGTGTGTTGAGCATGAGTAATCGCATTTGGTTTACGAATTTCATAGCTGATGCTCCTCCTTTTCACAGTGTCAGTGACTATCATAAATGGCTCACACAGAAACTGGCTGGGTATCGAGCAGAATTTGTACAAGATCACACAGGAGGACATGTGTGTTTCCATGACACAGATGATTTATTATTATTTTTACTTAAATGGAGTTAATCATGTATCAATACGAACTTTGGGTAAGGCTCAATGATTTTCAAACCACACACACTTTGGTCTGGGCACCAGATGACCTCAGTGCCAAACTTCTGGGAGAAGCACAATATGGAGCGGGAAATGTGTTGAATTACACAAGATGTGCTGATCCCAATTATTGGACAAACAAAGATTAAACCACTAATCTGGAACCGATGTTTACATCGAGCTGGTATAATTTTGCAAGCTCAAGTTCTAGATCATGATCACACACTGACATTACCAGACAGTGAAGATTTAGATATGGTGGGTAACTGGACTTTGAAAAATAAAATAGGTCGTAGAACCAGCTACACAAATTTTGAATTTGCTTCAGAACTTGAATTGTCAATTTTTTTACTGCGTTGGGGTTGATGTGCACACCCGTGCCGATTCCAGATAGACCACATTGGATTTGGCACCATCTGGGATAGCTGCGGTCTTGGTTCATCAAAACCTTGTGCTTCATGTTGAGACTGTCTGACTTGACAATGTGATAAAAATCTTGTATACTACTCACATGACTGAAACAATTCATCAGTTTCTTTACTTTGCATACGGAGCTAACACCAATGTGTCTGGCATGAGTCAGCGTTGTCCTCAGGCACAAAGCCTGGGTTCGGCCCAGCTGTTGGATCATGATTTCATGTTTGCCACTCACGCTAATGTTCAGCCCAGATCTGGACAACGTGTATGGGGAGTTTTATGGCTGATCACTGCTGAATGTCTGCACAGTCTTGACATGTTTGAAGGATATCCACACTATTATCAACGATATTTGGCTTTGACCAAACGTGGTCGTTTCAATCTGTGTTACGCATGGGTTTATGCCATGACACATGATCCGTATCATAGTCCGCCAGATCTCAGATACTTTAACCTTGTGAAACAAGGCTATGAAGAGCACAATCTTGACACGAAAGTTTTATTTGACAGCTATACTAAATCTCTAGAGGCGCATGATGACCATGAACACATCAATTATTGAATTGGCAGAGTCACTGGGCATGGATTTTTATGTGAGTGGTCAGCCCAGAAAACCCATACACATGCAACAGGTCTGTGAATTTGCAGAATTGATCATTGCATGTTGTGCTGAGAGAGTGGAATACTTGGTGCATAACGGAGTGCACAGTCACGAGCTGGCCATTCTGTTGCGAGAACATTTCACGTGTCATGGCACTGATTTGATGTCACTGTGAACGTGTGTGTGCAACAGCAAGATAAAATCATGCACTTCCATCAGTGGATCAATGACAGAGACACAGTGTACTATGTGAGGTCTCAGGATGGCAGAATATTGGGATCAGTCTGGCGCATGGTCTCACAGAATGTCATGCACAGTTGTAAAATATTTCTTGACGAAATTCCATTTACCAATGCCAGTGAGGTTTACTTGGGACACTATGATAGTTTGCAATCAGCCAAATGCAGAGTGGAACAATATTGGTTAACAGAGTCTAGGACTGTATTGGAGTTGAATCATGATTCATCAAATTGAATTTTGGATTGCGATAGTTTTTTGGTGTGTGGGCCAGACCTGTGGCATGGCCACTCACACCATCAGCTTTGTTGAACGTGCTGAATGTGTTAAAGAAATCACTGTGATGGAACAAGGCATTCGTGCCAACAAAAGTCTTAATGCCAACATCATAGAAAGTCGTTGTAGTCCACAGAAAATTTCTGTACGAGTACTGCCCCAGTCCCCGGAATTTCCAGAATTTCGACGTCGTGAACCAGGAGTTTAACGTGCCAGAGACTTGGATTTGGAGTGATCAGCATTTTGGCCACGAAAAAACCTGCACCGTATTCAAGCGGGCAGATGGTACGCCTCTCCGTCCTTTTGCGTCAGCAGAAGAAATGAATGAAGTCATGATTGCTCGCAACAATGAACGAGTAGGCCGGAAAGACCGTGTGTACTACCTTGGTGATGTGGTGATCAACCGCAAGTTTCTTCACCTACTTGACAGGCTCAACGGGCGTAAAGTCTTGATCAAAGGCAACCATGATATTTTCAAACTTGATGACTATGCTGCTTACTTTGATGACATTCGCGGATACCATGTGCTGAACGGTGTTATCTTAAGTCATGTGCCTGTGCACCCGGAAAGCCTTGCTAGGTTTGGATGTAATGTTCATGGACACCTTCATGCCAATCGTGTACGCAGACCATGCAAGCTAGACAGTCTTGGCTCCGTGCCAGAAGTGGTATATGGAGATGACATTGATCCAAACTACTACAATGTGTCAGTGGAGTGTACAGACTTTGCACCAATCACTCTTGAATATCTTTATGCTAGGATTCGGGCACAAGGCGGTCATGTTGGCTTCCGGAAAAGCAACGGTGTTCAAGAAGTAGACTAAGTGGTCGTTAGATGTTACAATAGCAGTATTGCCCCCTTAGCTCATGCATGGTTAGAGCAGCGGACTCATAATCCGTTGGTACGTGGTTCGACTCCACGAGGGGGCACCAGATTTTATCTTTAGGTTTTTAAAAAAACTTTGCAGGAGAAACCATGAAACAGGTCATACAGCAGCGAGAAGCATACAGTCTGCACATGGAAATAACACCAGTGGGCGATAATCACTATGTGAAATTTGAAACACTGTATGCCGAATCCAAAATGCCAGATCATCCTATCACCAAGTTGGAAATGTATCTCACTGATCTTGAGTTTGACACATTCAAGTGTTTCATAAATAAATATATCACAAATCATAAATGAATCTATGATCACAATCACAGACCATGCCTATGCCAAGATACATGAGATACAGCAGCAAGAACACACACAAGATCCTTTACGTGTGTTTGTTCAAGGTGGAGGTTGCAGTGGTTTTCAATATGGTTTTACCTTTGATAATAATCCCAGTGATCCTGCAGATTTCTGCATGACCAATGATCATGGTGTGCGTGTGCTGATCGATGCCATGAGCATGAATCTCATGACCGGTGCTGAAATTGATTACGAAGAAGATTTGTTTGGAGAACAATTTGTCATTCGCAATCCTAATATGACATCTCAGTGTGGGTGTGGCAACAGTTTCAGTGTATGATCTGGCAAGCAGTGGTAAATTATATGCGTGAAGGACAAAAACACAGACATTTGGTCTTGGTGGAAGCAGACACCATTGATCAAGCACTGGCGCAACTTGAACAACAGTATGGACCAGAGTGTGTGGATGTCGCACCAAGACCAATGCCGGAAATACCATGACATGTGATCATGCTGCGAATAAAATTATCACATCAACTGACATAAACATATTAAGAAGAGTATAATAAATGGCATATTCAACAAAAGTATTGGACCACTACGAAAACCCTCGTAATGTAGGCAGTTTTGCCAAAGATGATATTGATGTAGGTACGGGCATGGTGGGAGCACCTGCTTGTGGTGATGTAATGAAATTACAAATAAAGGTAAAAGATGGTGTCATTACAGATGCCCGCTTCAAGACATACGGATGTTTAACCAGTAATGCCCCTATTAATACGCCATCAAATGTCAAAAAAATAAAAGACCTAAAAATCGGCGACGAAGTATTAGCATGGAACGGAAAAGAAATAGTTACTCAAAAAATTAAAGATATAATCACTCGTGTAATGCCTGTTGAAGATCTTCTAGTAATAAAGTTTCAAAGAGAAACCAGCAGAAAGGGAATCTCGCCGGGCACATTTAATTTAATATGCACTAAAGAACATATTTTTTGGAATGCTGATAATAAACCAGTTGAAGCGCAAACATTGATTCCGGGACAGGAATTATATGAAATAACTGAATATGAACTAAGAAAGTTAACTAATGTTCGTCATAGAGATTGGTTAAAAGAAAAAAATAGCCAAAGGATAAAAGAGTGGAATTTAAGATTTGATCATTCCGTTCTACCACAAAACCAACCAGGCCATATTTGTAAAAATATGGAAGAGAAAAAAATAAAATCTTCTCGGGCAGCAAAAAAGAAATGGGCAGATCCTTCCTACATTGAAAAATGGTCTGAAGGGATGAAAAATAGAGATTGGAGTAAACCAACTTCTGTTGAAACAAGATTTATTGATTTGTTCGAAGAATACAATGTAGGCGCAAGATGGAGTGCCGGAAAGATTTGGCTTCAGAGTGCAGATGGTCCAGTTAGCCCAGATTTTATCGTACCGGGTAAAAAGAAATGTATAGAAGTTTATACGAAAAACATGCCTACATTCATGCAGGATCGTTCTGATAATTCTAACTATATTGAAAAAAGGTCAGAACAGTTAAAATCAGCAGGGTATGAAAGTTTATTTTTGGCGATTGAAGAAATCGATCAAGCAGTTGAAAGAGTAAACAATTTTGTACATAACGGCATTAAAATAGTATCTGTTGAACCAGTATCTCATCATAATCAACTAAGAGGCTGTGAGAGAGACGGAAAGAATGTTGTAGTATATGATTTAAAATTAGAAAACGGTGCTCATGTTTTCTTCTCAAACAGAGTAGGATCACATAATTGCGGATCAGCGATCGCAAGTTCATCACTGGTCACAGAATGGGTCAAAGGCAAAACACTTGATCAAGCAGGAGAAATTAGAAATACGCACATTGCAGAAGAATTGGCTCTCCCACCTGTGAAAATTCACTGTAGCATTTTGGCAGAAGATGCCATCAAGGCTGCAATAAAAGATTATCAAATAAAGCATGATGCTGTCAACTAAAGTCAGTGCTAAGGCGTTAATAATAATGCAGCAGTAAATGCTGCTACTTTTATAAAATAGGAAATCAAAATGAAATCATTGTTCGCAATTATCATGGCTGCATTTACAGCCACCGCTTTCGCAGCAGATGCTAAGAAAGACGAGAAGAAGACTGCTCCTGTTGCTGCTGCAACTGCTCCTGCTGCTGCTACACCTGCACCAGCCGCTGCTCCTGCAGCCCCTGCTGCTAAGAAAGAAGAAAAGAAAGTAGAAGCAAAGAAGTAATACTTGTCCGACGTTTTGTCCCCACACTACCTAATCGTAATTTAGAAGATGAGAAATATGTAGTTTTTGATGACAGCATAGCACGTAATTTAAAACGACTACGCTTAGTCACCGAAGATGATGTCGGATTATCAACAAGAATAAGATTACGTCTGTGGTTGGCAAGACAACGGGCACTGCGTAAGTTCGATGAAGTATACGCATAATAAAGGACCTTAGGGTCCTTTTAACTTGGTAAATATTATTATGATTACACTCACTGAACGTGCAGCTGAAAAAGTTAAATTCAACCTGGAGCGTAGGGGTAAAGGCATAGGCATAAAAGTAGGTGTAAAAACCACAGGGTGTTCTGGGTTGGCCTATGTGTTAGAGTTTGTGGACAATGATATGGAACGCTGCATGGAACATCATGATCAACACGGTGTTAGAGTGTTTATGGATCCCAGACATAGGCCTTATTTGTATGGTATGACCATGGATTGGATCAAACAAGGATTAAACGAGGGTTTTGATTTCCAAAATCCCAATGAAAAATCCACTTGCGGGTGTGGCCAAAGTTTCACAGTATGACATCGTGCCAAACACAATGTTTGATCATTGCCACAGACTTGACAAAGCACCGATAATCATGTAAATTATCTCATTATTAAAAGTTTGTAATTCTATTCCATAAAATAATAATCACAGGAAAAGTATAATTATGTCAAATTCAATCCAGGCTCGTATAGATCAACAACTACAACAGCTAGAGCCAAAAACTCCAGAATATCGTTACACGCCCGAACCCACAAAACCCCCCCCATTCGACCAAAATGTCACGGACTTGCTGGGCATGAATCTTCAAGATTTACACATAAAACCATTGGACCTTTCCAGTTTGACTCAGTCTTTGAATTGGAACAACTCCACCATGATGGGCACAGGCACTAACACTTATGGCAACTATACCACCACACACACCACTATGCCGCCTTTTTCTAGTACCATGAACACCACCAGCGCCGCCAGTTTAAATATCATTCACGGTCTCAGCGGGCCTTCCATAAGTGTGCCCGAAGGAGGAGACATCATGATTGGTAATCGGAGTGTGGGCGCCTCACTGGCCGCCATTGAAGCCAGACTGGCCATATTGGTACCAGACCCTAAAAAGTTAGAACGTTATCAAGCACTGAAACAGGCCTACGAGCATTATAAAACCCTAGAAGCACTGTGCTCAGAAGAATCTAAAACAGGCATTATATGAGAAATCTAAGATTTATTTGTGCTCAACCTGCTATTTTATATTATGCCTGGCAAGTGGAAGTCATGTTAAACAACTTCCGAGACATGGGAGTCAACTTAAATCACATTGATGTGGTGTGTGGCATTGAAAACGGTGTTATACCCACCGAATGGACCAAGTTGGCATCCGGTTATGCTGCCAGGTTTTTCTTCTACAACGACACAAGAGAAACCAAACACTATATCAGTAGTATAAGGCCTAATTTACTAAAGCAGCATTTTGCAGCAAGGCCAGAAATTTTACCAGAAGCTATTTTTTATCACGACTGTGATATCATGTTTACCAATCCCATACATGAATGGATCACCACAGACATGATTAATGATCAAGTATGGTATGGCTCCGACACACGTTGGTATATTGCTCATAGTTACATTAAAAGTAAAGGTGAGGATGTACTTACAGCCATGTGCCAAATAATAGATATCGATCCTGCGCTGGTAGAAGCCAATGAGCTCAATGCCATTGGAGCTCAGTATCTGATGAAAAATTTAACCAGTGATTATTGGGCACAAGTGGAACGAGACTGTGAACAGTTATTTAAAGACATAACACAACTCAATACTCAAAAAAAGTCGGCTGATCCCAGTTATCATGAACTACAAATTTGGTGTTCTGACATGTGGTCTGTGTTATGGAATGCTTGGAAACGTCAATGGCGTACAGAATGTCACATGAATTTTAATTTCAGCTGGGCCACTTCTGACGTTCAAGAATACAGAAATTGTAACATTTTTCACAATGCTGGTATCACAACAAATCAAAACAGGCAGTTTTACAAAGCAGACTATATGAACACACTGCCTTATGGTTTAAATTTAGATATAGCAGAAAATACAGCTACCAAAATGTATTATGATCAAGTACAGCGAGTAGGTGCCAAAAGCGTGTTAATATGATGATGATCGCCAGTCACCACGATATTGAACTGGTACCCGCTATGCTCATGGAATCTAGAACAACTTTTAAACCCAAATATACCGCTAACCTTATGGGCGGTCTTGGTAATCAATTATTTCAAATCGCACATGGTTACGCACAGAGTTTAAAAAATAATACAGATTTCGTACTGCCTAATGGTAGCGCATCAGGTAGTGGTGTAGATAGATACAGAGAAAATGTTTTACGTGATTTTACATTTGTTGATCATATATCAGAAGTAACTCAAGTTGGTGAGCCGTCTTGGGAATTCAATCCTGTTTCGTTTGATGTTAATCGTAACACCGCATTTAGCGGTTATTTTCAAAGCAGTAAAAATTTCTACGGATACGATAAGGAGATCAGATCACGACTACGGCCCACACAAGACTACATAAGTGGTGCAAGAAATCAATTTCCTCAAATTATACAACCTAATACTTTAGCTGTCCATATTCGTCGTGGTGACTATCTGTATTTACCGGCTTATCATCCAGTGCTGAGTCAACAATATATTCAAAGAGTTGTTGAAAGATTTTATCATAACTTTTCTCATGTGTTTATTTTCAGTAATGATAAGATATGGGTACAGGAAACTTTTAATTTTAGTAATTCAACCATTGTATCACAGCAAAATGATTATGAGGATATATGGTTAATGAGTTTATGTCAGAACCATGTTATTTCTAATAGCACATTCGGTTGGTGGGGAAGTTATTTGTCAAACCAAAACGGTTTAACTTGCGCTCCTTCAGTTTGGTTCGGACCTGACGGGCCACAGATTTATAAAGACATATATCAATCTAATTGGATAGTAGTGCCAAGTGAATACCATAAAGGAGAAATAATTTGTCAGATCTAATATCTATTTTGACGTTGACTTATCAAAGACACGAATTCTTAAAAGAGGCAATTTTTAGTGATGCCAAGAGCGTGTTAATATGATGAATACCATATTTGTGCAAATCGCCAGTTACCGCGATCCTGAATTGGTGCCCACTATTCAAAGTTGCATAGACCATGCCACCAACCCTCAATGTCTGCGGTTTTGTGTGGTGAATCAAGGTCATGATCAAGATGAGTTTTATTCACATCTGGATAAATTTAGATCAGATCATCGATTTCGCGTCATAGACATTCTCCATACACAAAGTCAAGGTGTCTGCTGGGCTCGTGCTATGTGTCAATCACAATACAACAATGAAGACTATACCATGCAAATAGACAGTCACATGCGATTTGCCCAGGGCTGGGATGATTATTTTATACAATGTCTTGCTCAAAGTGGCACGTCACGTCCCTTGCTTTCAGCATATGTGGCCAGCTATGAAGTCACCCAGTCCTCAACTCAGTTTGAGCCACATCCAGGGTATCAAATGGTGCCTAACAGAATCACCGAAGATGGCAGTGTGCACTGTGTGGGCCATGGTTTTCCTCACATGCCCGATCATGAACCAAACAGGCCTGTGCCTGCCAGATTTGTCAGTGGACATTTTTATTTCACTTTGGGTCAGCATTGCGTGGAATGTGCGTATGATCCCGATTTTTATTTTGATGGCGAAGAAACACATCTCACTGTGAACAGTTACACAAGAGGATATGATCTATTTCATCCTTATCAAAACTATGTATGGCACAACTATCGCACCTATCCCAGAACCTTACACTGGGACGATCATGACAACACCACGAAGTCATCACAAGGGCTAACCTGGTGGCAACGAGACATCAGATCCAAAGCCAGATTAAGGAAATATTTAGGCATAGAACAAAATAATGAAGATCTAGGCTTTTATACAATGGGCACAGTACGCACACTGGCACAATACGAGGCCTGGGCAGGCGTGTGTTTTCGCAAACAAGTTCTTCATTATAACACGCTGCAAGGTCTATTACCGCCCAGTGTCACGGATCTCTCAGAGTCATGGCACAGAAATTTTCATCAGTGTTGGCACGACTTTGGACCTTGGTTAGAACAGGCTCGAACAGAAAACCCCATGTCCTATTATGTGGCTGTAGATGATGAGTTTGGTCGCAGCATTTACCACCAGTGGTTTCAGCCACATGATCTTGAATCTTGGGGCACTGGAGGCAAAATCTTCAGTTTCCACTCAGACCAGCAGCCACGGACTTTGGTACTATGGGGTTTACTGGAGGCAGATAAATGGGGCACCAAATTCACCAAAAATTTATAAATACAAAACATGGAAAATTCAGAAATCGTAAACATCATCTTAAATTTTGTACTATTCATATTAATGTTTAGGCTGGGACAATACTCAATGGCACGACATATCAATGGCTCGCAAAATCAAGCACGCACCTCACGTGTACATGTCAACAATAAAATCACTTTAGAAGAAATCAATGGTGTGTTTTATGCTTATTGTGATAATGATTTCATAGCGCAAGGCAAAAACGTTGAAGAACTGTGTGAATCAATAGTGAAAAGATTCCCAGAAAAATTTAAAAACGCCAATGTGGTTTTTGCGTCGCCGGATCATGGACATGCACAAATAAAGATTAAACACACGAGGACACAACTTTGAGTAAAGCAGATTTGATACGTTTATCAGGCTTGATCACAGAAATTTTACCTAATGCCATGTTCAAAGTACAGCTAGAAAACAATCACATGGTCACTGCTTATTTGGGTGGAAAATTGCGCAAAAATGAAATAAACATCACCACTGGAGATTCAGTAGAATTGGAACTCAGCCCCTATGATTTGACTCGTGGTCGAGTGGTTTACAGACAAAGACACCATGGCTGAAATCAGACATCTCATTGATTTAATCGAAGCCAAAAGTTCTAAAAAACTAACATTGGAGGATTTGCCTTATGGTATGTCAGCATTGGCACCAGTGATTTCTCAGCGCAATCTCACCAATCACTACGACAAATTGGCGCGTGGTTATGTGGATCGTTACAATCGTGGTGAAGGTGACCTCACCTTCAATGAAGCCGGTGCAGAACTACACAACTTGTTTTTTGCCCAATTAAGAGCACCGCGGTCACCCAATAATCCCACAGGAAGCATAGCAGAACTAATAAAGAGAAAATTTGGCAATTTTTCTGGATTCAAGTCAGAGATTCTCAAAACAGCCATGAGTCTGCAAGGCAGTCATTGGATTTATCTCAGTCGCAATGGCGAGATAAAAACCATAAAAAATCATGCTCGTAGGAATGACATAAAATTGCTAATTGATTGGTGGGAGCATGCATGGTATCTAGATTATGGTGCTGATAAAAAACGCTATCTTGATAATTTTTGGCGTGTGGTTAATTGGTCGGTGATCAGCAGTAGATAAACTCAACATGGCCAGTAATTTAATTACTCCGCCAGATCATATTGTCAGTGGTAACAGCTTGATGATAATCAATGCCAAGACCACTGCATTAGACACAGTGGTGTTATGGTTACGCACAGTGACAGATGAATACGATTTACACCTGTATCACTCGCAGATGACCCAACAAGATGCCTGGGCAGTCAAAGTGGCACACTCTGTGACAAAAATTCTAGTCTGCAGATCATTGGCTAAATATCATTGCGTGAAATTACAACAGGCACTAGATACCAGAACTCAGTCAATAGTGGACTATGGACCAAACACAGTATATCCTGAATTAATACATTATTTCTTGAAAAACCGTCAAATCCATTGACACATTTCCTGTGTTCCTGTATAAATAAGTCTGTGAAGTGCTCAATTGAGGCTTTACGCAATCTTGCTTAATAAAGGAGAACATATGAGCAAAGTCATCGGTATCGACCTAGGTACCACTAACAGTTGTGTGGCCATCATCGAAAATGGCCAATCTCGAGTAATTGAAAATTCAGAAGGCGCCAGGACCACTCCCAGTATTGTGGCCTACACTGACGCAGAAGTCTTGGTTGGTGCACCAGCAAAACGACAAGCAGTGACCAATCCCCGAAACACCATCTACGCTGCCAAGCGTTTGATTGGTCGACGTTTTGAAGAACCCACAGTGCAAAAGGACATCAAACTCATGCCTTATGCCATCATCCAAGCAGACAACGGCGATGCTTGGATTGAGGCCAATGGTGAAAAGTTGGCTCCCCCACAGGTGTCAGCAGAAGTATTGCGTAAGATGAAAAAAACAGCAGAAGATCATTTGGGCCATGATGTCACACAAGCTGTGATCACTGTGCCTGCTTACTTCAATGACAGTCAGCGTCAGGCCACCAAAGATGCTGGTCGTATTGCTGGCTTGGAAGTACTCAGGATCATCAATGAACCCACTGCTGCTGCGCTGGCTTATGGTGTGGACAAAGACAGTAAAGTGGATCGTAAGGTAGCAGTATACGATTTGGGTGGTGGAACATTTGACGTGAGTATCATCGAAATCTCCAATGTAGATGGCGATAAACAGATTGAAGTACTCAGTACCAACGGTGACACATTCCTTGGTGGTGAAGATTTTGACCAGCGCTTAATGGATTACTTGATTGATGAATTCAAACGCGAACAAGGCGTCGATCTCAGTCGCGATGTTTTGGCTCTGCAACGACTCAAAGAAGCTGCAGAAAAGGCCAAGATTGAACTCAGCAGCACCAACAGCACCGCAGTGAATTTGCCTTATGTCACTGCTGATGCCAGTGGCCCCAAGCACATGAACATCAATGTCACCCGTGCCAAGCTCGAGGGCCTTGTGGATGAACTGATTACACGCACAGTGGGACCTTGTGAAACAGCCATGCGAGATGCAGGTGTCAAAACATCGGACCTAGACGAAGTAATTCTCGTGGGCGGCATGACTCGCATGCCCAAAGTACTGGAAACTGTGGAACGCTTGTTTGGTCGTGCACCGCGTCGCGACATCAATCCCGATGAAGCAGTGGCAGTGGGGGCTGCTGTGCAGGGAGCAGTGTTGTCTGGTGATCGCAAGGATGTGCTGTTATTGGACGTGACTCCTTTGAGTCTGGGCATTGAGACTTTGGGTGGAGTCATGACCAAACTGATTCACAAAAACACCACTATTCCCACCAAGCACAGTCAGGTCTTTTCCACTGCCGAGCATAATCAGCCGGCTGTGACCATTCGTGTGTTTCAAGGTGAACGTGAATTGGCTCAACACAATAAATTGTTGGGTGAATTTAATCTTGATGGCATTCCGCCTGCGCCTAAAGGCCAACCGCAGATTGAAGTCACATTTGACATCGATGCCAATGGCATCTTGAAAGTTCGTGCCACAGACAAAAACACAGGCAAGGACAATCACATCACCATCAAGGCCAGTTCCGGTCTCAGTGAAGCAGAGATCCAGCAAATGGTTCGAGACGCAGAAGAAAATGCCGAAGCCGATCGGAAAGTCATTGAATTGGTCAATGCTCGCAACAGTGCCGACAGTCAAATTGATTTTGTGAAAAAAGAATTTGATCAGTACCGATCTCAATTGCCAGAAGCCGAAGTGACCAAGATCGAATCGGCCATGACTGCTTTGGAGGAGGCCAAACGCGGCGATGATCCTGAAGTGATTCGAACTCGTGTCACTGAATTGATGCAGTCCACCAATGAACTATTCCGTGTGAAATCAGAGGCCGAACAGGCAGCTGCCTCTGCCACTGCCAGCACTGACTCTGGTGATGCCACCACAGTCAATGCACAAGCAGCTGAAAAATCTGCCGAAACCAAGTGACGATTAAAGGTGTATTGGGAGTGCCATGCACATGGGCTCCCTAAAAAAACTTGCTTATGAAAGGAGAAAAGAAAATGAATACACTGACTTTGAAATCTTTTGACATTCCCACGCTGCACAGGTTCAGTGTGGGTTTAGATGATATGTTTGATGAATTGATGCGCAATGCCTCATCCACTAATTCAAGTAATTATCCGCCTTACAACATCATAAGGTTTGATGAAAATCGATACGCAGTGGAAGTGGCTGTGGCAGGCTTTAAAGAGGAAGAAATAGAAATCACAGTGCACGAGGGATATCTCACTGTGGAAGGCGAAAGCAAGATCAACGTTGGAACACATGTCAATTATCTTCATCATGGAATTGCCCGACGTTCATTTCGTAAGACATGGCCTCTGGGCAATTATGTGGAGGTGACATCTGCCAATATTTCAGATGGAATCCTCACAGTAAATTTAGAAAGAATTATACCTGAGGCCTTGAAGCCAAGACGCATTGTGATTTCAAATCGTAGTTGATATCAATATCAGGCAGTGTGTTCTGCACTGCCTGTCTTACTCAAAAAAGGTATAAAAATGAGCACTCAAACAGCGATTCAAAATCGTGTATTACTAGATGTCAAAGAGCCACCCCGATTTCGTGTGATTTTCCTAAATGATGATGTGACCACGGTGGAATTCGTCATTGAAAGTCTGATAATTATTTTCCATAAAACCAAAGACGAAGCCAGAGACATCACTTTGGAAATTCAAAATCAAGGATCTGCTGTGGTGGCAGTATTGCCTTACGAAATCGCCGAACAAAAGGGCATAGAAGTGAGTGTTTTGGCCAAACGCAATGGATTTCCATTAGTGGTAAAATTAGAACCTGAACAATAGGAAAAAATCATGACAGTTTTTGAAGACCAAGCGCAATTCATGCAGGCCTGTGAACAGACTGTGGGCGTGTTTAACACAGATCAATTCAGACTGTATCTGGGACTGATTGAAGAAGAACACAAAGAACTGAAAGTGGCTGTGAACAATTCAGATCAAGTGCAGACTTTAGATGCACTCATAGACATCATGGTGGTAACAATTGGTGCCATGCACAGCCTGGGAGTGGATATTCATGGAGCGTGGCAAGAAGTCATGCGCAGTAATTTGACAAAGATAGATTCGGAAACCAAAAAGATCACACGCAGAGCTGATGGAAAAGTACTGAAACCTGCCACATGGCAACCACCTGATCTAAAACCCTATGTGAAAAGTTAGATTGGCAAACTAAAAAAATTTCCGTATAAATAAATTAATACGGAAATTTTTAAGATGACATCAAGCTTTGTTAAATACTCTCGCATACTTTTTGAGTCTTTTGAACATAATTCTAGGTCTCATGATATCGCTGTAAAAAAGCATCAGATCTTTGACGAACTCATAAACAATCAACCCAATTCTGTGCAATCGGTGTTGTTTGTGGGTTTTAATCCTGCCATACTCTTGGCCAATAATTTCACTTTATATCAGACTCAGGTTGATGATGATGTGGTGTCATGGCTTCGCGGTCAAGGATTGGACATCACTGTGGTCGATCTCGACACCACAGATCTAAAGTTTGACTCAATCTGGGCCATGGACGAATTTTTCACTTTTGCAGACACCACCACAGAACAACAGCTTATGATCACACAAATTGGTGCAATCTCATCGGGTTCAGTGTTCACCAGCCTTAGAGATTACAAAAATCAACACGCCAGAGATCGAGATTTCAGTGATCCTTGTGAAATTTTTCATGAAACCAAATCCAAGATTTATTTTGAACAGTACAAATATAATAAAGACGATCAAAATTGTTTTCAATCCACTAACTATGTTATCAGTGACGATGAATCTGTGCAAATTGGTCCATTTGTCAGACGCAATATGTTTTTTAAACAGTTGGCCAAGTTTGGTTTTGATTCTGGAGTCAAACACTTCTCTGTGCACAAAAATCTCATGCACAAAAATCTCATAAAGAAAAATTACGAGCACATCATCATTCTGGAATTTTAACGCATGAATATTGCAGTGCCCACTGAAAATTTTGTCAAGGAAATAACCAATAACTTGATCAATACCATGACCACAGAAATCAGACAACAGGTGGTGCATGATGTGGCCACAGCAGTGATGAATTTTGATCTAAGTGCGGAAATCCGAGCTCAGATCAACGGTGCTGTGAGCAGGGCCATTGAACACTACATGGATGTGGACAGTCAGGGTCGAGTCAATCCTTATGTGAACAATCCTGTGACAGGCGCTGTGTTTAATCAATTTGTCAACAGGACCGAACAGTTTTTACAAAGTTTGATACAGCGTGTGAACAATGATATAGTGGCAGATCTTTTCACCAAGTTGAATTCCATCAACATACATGACATGATCATTGAAGAAACCAGACTCACTGTGGAGCGATTGTTGCAAAGATCCACCTGGCAATTTCCACCACGCAGTATTCCAGTGGAAACTTTACAAACAGAGCATATTCGTATTCCTGCCAGCAACTTACTGCCGGGCATGATCACAGGATTTCACAGTGTGGGCATTCAAGATCGGGCCAGTGAGGCCCAACTCACCATCACAGACAGTATCACTGTGGTGGAAAATCGTTTGGTGGCACACAGTTTAGACATTCATGGTGATCTTGCCATCAAAGGCACAGTCAACCCAGAATTCATTCAAGATATAGTGAAAAGAACAATTTCAGATATTCAAACTGCACACAAAGATGGCGTCTATGATCAATATTGTGATCGTGTGATCACCAAACTCACTGATCAAGGTCTAGATGTGAGTCTGGTGAAAATTCATGGTGAATCATTGGTCATAGACCAAACCATGAATCCACGTGTGACCAAAAGTAACTTAAAGCGAGTGGGTTTATTGGAAGAATTACAGGTGTCCGGTGAAACAGTGTTGGATCACACTGTGTATGTGAGTAATAAACGCATGGGTGTGAACACTCTTGAACCGGAACGAGTATTTGACCTTTGGGATCAAGAGGTTCAAGTGATCATGAGCAAGCGTCAGCGTGATGTGGCCATGATAGGCACACTGCGCAATCAGCGAGTGATTTTGAGTAGCAATAATCGTGACAATGTGATCTTAGATCCAGATGGTTCCTGTACAGTGTCAGAATTGCACATAGGCAAGATCACACACAGCAGCAGTGAAACCAGACCCCGAGACCAAAAACCTCAAGGGCACATTGTATGGAACAGTCAACCCAGTCTTGGACATGCCATTGGTTGGGTCAGTCTAGGAGGAGCTCGTTGGGCTCAATTTGGCACGATCCAAGACTGATTTGATTTTTGTTTGCACAACTGTTACACTGTGATTTGTTAAACTTCTCAAATGGCAAATCATGACCATCAAACGCATAGGATTTCCTTGTAAATGGATTGATCGTCCTGATCAAATTGAAGGTATCAAGCCCAAGGATGATTGCCAAAAATACAACAGACGTACCACCACAGTGGCCTGGTTGAATCGGCAAACTCGATCAGCAGCTGAACAGCGACTCTGGGATCTCATGGAAATCAACATCGAGTCCTGTCGTATGTTGGTGGAGCGTGTGGGTGAACTGCCACTGGCTCAGCACATGGTGCGTCTCAGCAGCGACATATTGCCGGTGTTTACTGAGCCAACTTGGCGCTACTATTGGCAACAGTCAGATGTACGAAATCGTGCTGAGTCGTTGTTCCGACAGGTTGGCGATGCTGCTAGACAACTAGATGTACGACTGAGTTTTCATCCTGGACAATTCTGTGTACTGGCCAGTGAAAGCGATGACATTGTGGAGAGATCAATTGAAGAATTCGAATACCACGCGACCATGGCGGCGTGGATGGGTTTCGCTCGCCAATTCCAAGATTACAAGATCAACGTACACATCTCGGGTCGTAGGGGGCCCGATGGCATACGAGCGACCTACAATCGACTCAGCCCAGAAGCTCGCAACTGTATTACAATTGAAAACGAAGAAATAAGCTATGGACTCGATGACTGCCTTCAACTTTGTGATATTATTCCTATTGTTCTTGATATACATCATCATTGGATCCGTGAAGGCGAATATATCTCGCACAGAGATGATCGTGTTAAGAGGGTTATCGATAGTTGGCGCGACCGGCGCCCTGTTTGCCATTATAGTGTTAGCAGGGAAGATATCTTGGTTGACCACTGCGTTCTTACACTTCCCAATCATAAGGTTCTCTTAGAATCCGGACATAAAAAACAAAAACTACGTGCTCATAGTGATTTCTATTGGAACACAGCAGTCAACGATTGGGCACTTACTCACAATGACTGGGCAGACATCATGTGCGAAAGCAAGTCAAAGAATTTAGGAAGTGCTCAACTATATGATCAACTCAAGTCTACTAATTTGTTATAAGCTTGTGATGTGTAAATTCACAAATGAGATTTAATTGCGCTGATGCAGCAGAGCATGTGTCCTATGGTGTTTACCGTCAAATACAAAAGCCACTGATCACATATGATGTAACTATTTACGAGTTCGAGATTTTTTCACAGGCTTGACATCTGCCGAAGGTGGAGTCAAGCTCACATCAGAAGACGTTTTCGCCACGGTGCCTAACAATGGCGTGTCTGGGGCCTTTTTAGCTCTGGATCTGGTCTTGGTCTTGGTCACCGTGGCAGCAGCAGTGCCTGCGGGCTGTTCAGAATTCTTGGCCGACAGCAGAGCTGGCACATCTGTGAGTGATATGCGATTGACATTGTCAACCACATTCACGTTTTTCAGTGGTGCAGGTGTCGGTTCAGTGGATTCCGCAGGCACTTTTGGTTGGTATACAGGATCACTGGGTTTGACTTTGGGTTGTTGAATGTCCAAATAAATGTATCTATAACTCAAATATCCTATGCCCACACAACCCAGTAAAATCAAAATGATGTCCATGTCTTGACCTTTATCATATAAGATATTTATGGCAAAATAATTTGCACAAAAAATAAATAAGATTAAAGGACACATTTATCATGACTCTACAACCCAAAATAGGCGATATTATTGAAATTGAGCAGGGAGATTCCTGTTTTGAAGTGCGTGTCATGGGCATTACCAAAGATGGATATTTGTGTGAACAAGACAACATCCAAGGTGCTATTCTACTAGAGGGAACAGGATTAGATGAAGCTGATGCTACTGACATCGAAGATTTCTTACGCAGTGGTGGACGAGTTGAGCGTGTCCCATTTAAGAATACTAGAAAAGAAAAAGGTGCTGCTTTTAGATTTGGTAGCAAGCACATTGGTGCAGTTGGAGGATCAGGTAAAGGTATGGCGGAAATGGATAATCGTACTGCTGCTGGCGATAGGCGTGAACAACGAGCATATAGTCCAGAAAAATTAAAACAGCGTGAAAAAGAATTACAAGCAGACCTAAAAAAAGTAAGCCCTGAAATGCGTAAAAAATTACGCTTACCAGAACCAAAAGAAGGTGTGGCGGAAGGTCAGGCGGACATTGAAGAGTCCGGGCTACAGTACTATACTGGTGTTAAAAAGCATGGTGCAAAGTATATGAAACTGGCTGCCAAGGCCGGGCGTGAAGGTGCTAGCCAAGAAGAACTAGGCAGACTGCGTGATCGTTATAGCAAGGCAGAAAAGACCGACGAAGGTAGATTTGGTCGTGATAGAGATCCATTTTATGGTGGTGATGACTTTCGTAATCGAGAGCGTAATGTAGGAGTAGAAAATGAAAGAAATAACTATCAAGTAGTGGTAAATGGAAAACTTTGGAAAGTTTTCGCTGATAGACAGCAAGCCATGAATATAGCTAGAAGTTTAAAAATGAAAGGTAAGGATGTAGAAGTTTTCCCTACTGGAGCCCCTCCATCACAAAGTATGTCGGAAATGGAAGGTCATCAAAAAACTTTTAAAGTCGTGTATTACAGTCCAAAAACTGACAGAAATGTCAGTAAAATAATCAGAGCCAAAAATGAATCCGACATCTGGGACCAATTTAAAGTCAAAGGTATTGATGTTGTTAGTGTAAAAGAGCAAGGTGTGGCGGAAGCCGGAATTGATCCTACCCTAGGGCCGCGTGGTAGGGATCGAGACATGAGAAGAATTGATCCGGGACCAGAAGAAAAATATTATTTTCAAGTGCCTTTTGAACTGAAAACTCTGGCCAAAGACATGGGATTGCGTTGGGATGCGGATAAGAAAAAATGGTTTACCACAAGCATTTTGACTAAAACACAAGCAGAAAAAAAATTCAAGCCATGGAAAGGTGTGGCGGAAGGCTCCGAGCAATATTACGCTATTGTCCATAAAGTAAATAACAAATCACTAAGCACACATCGTGATTTGGAATCAGCTAAAGATGAATGGCGTGGTTTAGATCAAAATCAAAGACAATTTTATAAAGTAGTTACTACTAAAAAAGCGCCAAAAGATTGGTCAATGAAAGAACAAGGTATGGCGGAGGACGCTGATTTAGACCAAGGTTTCGCCCAACCCAACACATTAAAAGAATATTCGTTTGCTGAAAAACAAACTTATATGAATTTCCTAGCGGCAAAGGCTAAAAAATACGGTGTTCAATCTTTGAAACCTGAAGAACGTGCTGAATTAATGGCCTATCTGCAAGCTCAAAAAATGACTAAAGAACAGCAAGGTGTGGCGGAAGATGATTTAGACGAGGATTGGCGCAAGAAATTAGCCGCTGCGGGCATGGCCGGCATGATGGGTCTCAGCGGTGCAGCTGGTGCAGCAGATCGTGTACCGGATACTGCCAAAGAGCCTATCATAGCTACTGTAGTCATCGACGGTGAAGCGAGGCGATTAGATCTCACTCCTAAAGGATTTGATGATGTCAAAGAAGCAGAAAGATTTTTAAAAAAATTCTTGGCGGATCGAGGTATAAAAGATTGGCAGGCCAAGATAGAACGCAGTAAACCGGGCACAGGCAAGTATGAAAGATTGTCTATCTCAGGAATGGGAGGTTTAGAAAGCATACAAAGTCGGCAAGGTGTGGCGGAAGGCTCATTGAACGAATTAAGTACTGGTACACTGAAGAGTTATAGAGAAAAATCCAATCGTGAAGTCAATGCCTTTAAAGAAAAAGAAAAATCAGATCAACTGTCAGACAAAGATTTTTTTAAAAAGCAAGATAGACTGATGGGTATTACAGGAGCCTCAAAAAGAATTGACAAACGAGGTATAACAGGTGTCGGAGAAGATTCACTTAATGAATTATTTGAACCACAAACAGAATACTATGAGTTGTCAAATGGTGATATCATACAAGCTTCGTATAGACCTATGCCAAATCAAACTGCCATGCCCGGCACAGTCAAAATAAAGCACGTTGATCCTGCCTTAATGCCCAAAGGATCTAGTTTTGATAGTACTGGTAGCATACAACGATGGGACAAGGCTCCTGATGGAGTAAAACAGGAAATAGAAAAATTTGTGGGACAAGCAAATAAAGTTTCACATGTGACCGAAGCCGAATATCAAGGTCGTAAAGTGCCCTTGGGCAAGAAAATGGCAGGAGATGTCAAAAAATCCAAAGTCTATGTTCGTAAACCAAATGGCAAAGTGGTCAAAGTAAATTTTGGTGACAAGAACATGACAATCAAAAAGTCCAATCCAGCTAGACGCAAGAGTTTTCGTGCTCGTCATAACTGTGCAAACCCGGGACCTCGTTGGAAGGCCCGATATTGGTCATGCAGGTCATGGTAAATGAGACTATACGAATTATTTGAAGCTGGCTTGACCTATCGTGGCTACGCCTGTACTCAGGACTGCTCGGGACATCAAGCCGGTCATGACTGGGCCATGCGATACGATGTGGGTTCAGACAATTGTCCTTACAGCAACAACAGTTTTTGGGAAGGCTGTGTCAGCAAAGATGAACCGGGATCTGACCAAACAGAATCCGTTGTAAAAGAAAAATGGACCAACAAGTATAAAAATAACATAGACTGCTCACGTCCCCAAGGGTTCAGCCAGCGAGCTCATTGTCAGGACAGGAAAAAAAATCACATGTCCGGCAAGTCCAGCAAATAGTTAGTCACCGCAGTGTGTGGTTCACACACAACAGTGTTGTTGTTTTTAAGCCACAGGTTGACCAAAAACCAAAATAAGCATACAATACACACATGATGAATCATATCACAAGGAGCGCATGATGTACGTGGTTTTTCATACCAGCAATCCGCACTTAGACAAACGCTATTTTAAAACTCTGGCAGGTGCCAAACGCAGTGCCACCTGTGCTAATCGCAACGCAGGCAAATTTGTGTACAATTTTGTAGAAAAATCCTGGTTTGATCTCAAGTACCCTGTGGGAACCAAAATTGTCACAAATTTGATCACAGGCGAGAAAATTGAAATTGCCTGTGACACTCCCAGATGTTGTGATCCCAGCTCAGAGCTTTACTGGAGCATGTGATTGCTGGCAATGTTTTTGATCAAACACACTTGACACAAGACTGTGAAACACACACAATACACACATGAGCAAAACACGTGACCAATCTTACGTTTTGGTTCTGGCTGTGCCAGCCAGAAACCATCGTGCTCATTTGAGCCTTTTTGCCCCGCACAGTCCGTTTCGTGCCCGAACTGTGGAAAATAAACGGCAATATTCCAGGCACGAAAAACACCGTAACAAACTTACCGGAGATTAGCATGCCTAAATATGAAGTGACTTTCAGTATTGGTCATCGTGGCCAATCAGGCACAGGTGCTTTCATTGGAGAAAGTACCTTGCAACATCAGAAAATCACAGTGGAGGCCACTGGAGCTACCACTGCTCAACGTCTGGTGGAAAACATGTTTCGTGGACCCGAACACTGCATGGTGGGCACGGTCTGGGAATCTCGTTGATTAGTCGATAACTCAGGAGCGAAAAAATGTCTCAAGACTCAAAACTGTTCACCTGTGCTGGTGTGAGCCTGGGCAAAACCGGCTATAAAGTCAGGTTTGCCAACTCCATGTCTCGTGTCAAAGTCATGCAAAAAACTGGCAACAGTGATGTGGTATTGCTGGAACTGCCGCAGGCCATGAGTAAATCTCAGGCCGTTGAATTTCTCAAAACCACCGACTTAATGAACCATGGAGATCATGCCAAGGCCATCTTGGAAGCAGATGTTAAACACACGGTATGCGAACCTAAGAGTAAGGTCAGGATCAAGGACAGTCACAGCAGAGCAGTGATCAAGGCAGTCAAGCCCAGGCCCGACACACATTCTGTGTGTGCAGACAAACCTCAAAAATCACGGAAAAAAACTGGGCCCAGCATCGAAGAGATTCGCAGCAGAATCAAAAAAACTGCACACAGTGATATGCCTGCCGACATGCTCAGTGCAGCCATCGCTGCTTTGGTGAATGTGGGACAATCCGAGTTTGAGCAGGACTGATTAAAATTGTTGTAAATAAAAAGACATCAATTACTGATGTCTTTTTTTAATAAAAAGGTCATAAAAAAATGTATGAAAATTTATCTGATTTAGGTTATTCTCCCAGTTATAGAACTGCCCAAGAGATCAATCAGGCCATGGCCAGAGTGTACAATCACATGTTTTTGGCAGTGGCCATGAGCATGATTGTGAGTCTGGCCATGGCCTCAAGCACTGCGGCCATGGCCATTTTCTTTGGTCCCATTACCAAATGGATCACAATTTTCGCCCCCTTGGCTTTTGTGTTTGCACTGCCTTGGGCCATCAATTCCAGTGTAAATCGCTTGGGAGCTCAGCTGATCTTGCTGGCTTTCGCTGCTGTCATGGGCTTGAGCATGAGTGCTTTGATGAGTTTGTTCACTGGTGCCAGTGTATTCACGGCGTTTCTTGGTGCTGCGGTGTTGTTTGGCAGCATGAGTCTATATGGTTATTTCACTGGTCGTGATCTGCATCATTGGGGCAAATATTTGTTTTTTGCAGTCTTGGCCATTGTGATTGTCAGTGTGATCAATGTGTTCATAGGCAGCAGTGTGATGCAGATGGTGATTTCCGCTGTGGCCATAGTGTTGTTCATGGCCTTGACTGCTTATGACACTCAGCAGATCAGACAAACGCTCTGCAGAGCAGATGAAAATCACCGAGCCGAAGTCATGGGAGCCTTGAGTTTATATTTGAATTTTATAAATATATTCACCAGTCTACTGCATCTCACTGGAGATCGCGAATGAAAACATTGAGAGAGTATATTACATACGAAAAGTTATAAAATGAGAAAGCATTATTGGAGTTGCAGCAGTTTTGCTGATTGGTTACGTGGATCAGAAAAGCCCACTGCCGAAACAAGTTTAAGCTGGGCACGTTGGCATAAGGCCAGCAAAGACAAATATCCTGTAAGATATTGGATTGCCGAGGAAGGTTTAGACTACATACAAAATTTTTTATGGTGGCCTGTAGATCGTGTGTATGACGTTAAGTATTACGTTAATAATCGTTGGGTCACTGCAACGCACTGTCTAACTGCTCACCCACGAGATATTCCACGGGGACAATGGCGTGATGTTGGTAATCGTTTTTTACCTTGTCTTTTCAATGAACTCGTTGATTTTGTAGAAGTTGAGTCTGCTTGGCTACATATAGCATGGATGAAAAAAGAAGAAAGGGCCAAATATAATCCTCCATTTTGGGCCACTGGTTGGTTTCGTTGGCGTACTTGGCGTAGCACTGAAGCAGGTATTGATCATTTAAAGTGGGCTATGAGCCTTGTTTGGGAGAAAAATGAATGTGAACCAGGTAGTGAAAATATTGGCAAACCTACGCCGCAAGCCATCAATGCCAAAGAAATCTACGAACTATATACCTGGTGGAAAGAAGTTTATCCCCAGCGTCAAGATCCACATGAAGCTAGTGGTTGGAGTGCTCACTGTAAATTGGGTAGAGAGAAGGCCAGAGCACAAGGTTTTGATGATCTGGCATTTTTGGGTAACGAAAGCGAGACTGAAGATGAACGTGCAGAAACTATGAAAATTTTGGATCTTTGCCAAAAGATTGAGCAAGAGCAAAAAAACGAAGATACCGAAATGATGTGTCGTTTAATTAAAATAAGGGATAGTCTATGGACATGAAACATGTTTTATTTGGATTTTGTCTCACAGTGTGCCAGCCTATGCATGCCCAGACCGATTGGGCCACTGTTGAACAACAGTTAAAAACCAATCGAGCCAATTGGGAAGAAGCCAATCAATGGAATGAACGCCAAAGTCGAAAATTATCTGACAATGTCAGGCGTGTGCAACATGAGGCCACATGGGACGTGGCCACGGTGGTCAGTCGTCAACCCAGGTTTGCCACTCAGTGGCAACAGATTTGTACTCAAGTTCCTGTGGAGCGAAGAAGTCCCATGGGAGGAGTGGTGGGAGGGGTCATAGGTGCTGTGATTGGAAACCAAATCGGCGACGGTCGAGGTCGTGATGTGGCCACTGCTGCCGGAGCAGTGATTGGCCACCAACTGGGCAGTGCTCAAGACACACAAGTGGAAATACAGACCAGATGCCAACAGCAACCTGTGCAGATACCACAAGGCGAGATAGTGACTTTTGATTATCGTGGACGTAGATTCACTCAAGTGTTTCCATGATAGATGCTGTGGATTTAATTAGACTTTCATGGTGTTGATTTGGATGGCTGGTGTTTTTTTTGATATCATGTGCAGACGTTAAAGGACATTGATATGATTGATATCTTACTATGAATTGCCATAGAGGCTTTCATAGGTTGGAATTTTCCACGACCCGAATTTGTTAAAATTCTACAATCACGTGCGATATTTTTGTTTTTAAGGAAAGAGACATGACTAAAATTTTAATCACTGTGTGCATTTCAATCATGATCACTGGGTGTGCTACCACAGCACAAACCAGCTTTGTCACAGGTGCAGTGGTGGGAGCAGTGGCCACTCAACAATTGAGACCTCCTGTGCTGGTGTCAAGGCCTCTGTTGTGCATGACTCATTATCACAGAGATTGGCGCGGATTTGTCTATCCCAGAACAGTTTGCAGGTAATTTTTTTATTTGTTTATGTCGAGGATAAATAAAAACATATTATCTCTGAGCATATTTTATGGCCAAACAATTCATAGTTAGATTGAAAAAAACAGACGGCACCATAGTGGCTAATTCACAGATCATAACTGTGAACGGTATAGGCACAGGTCCAATTTTGGCCAGTGATTTCACTGATGGTGTGTTGACAGGCTCTGTGAGTACTAGTAATCGCAGCGGCAGTTTTACCAAAACCATAGCAGCGCCCACCACAAGCACCACCACGAGCACCACCACAAGCACCACAACACAAGCAGGCACCACCACAAGCACCACAACACAAGCAGGTACCACCACAAGCACCACAACACAAGCAGGCACCACCACAAGCACCACAACACAAGCAGGCACCACCACAAGCACCACAACACAAGCTACTGGGTTCTTCTATACCAAGTCAACATTTACAGCTACGGCAAACCAAAACCAGTTTAATGTGCCGCGAGCAGCAGGGTATATTTTGGGACAATGTTTGGTATTCCAGAATGGAATATTATTGGATACTACAGAATATACAGATTCTGCGGGTACTGTAACACTTACACGAGGCGCCACTTCGGACGACATAATATCAATAATGTCATTTAGGAGCACAAGCTATGGTAGCACAACAATCTCATTCAATAGAGTCTCTGACAACTTGACAAACGCTACTACTCATACAGTAACAACAGGTTTAACTTTAGAAAGTGGACGAGAATTGTTGTTTATCAATGGCACTGTAATCAGTGATCAAGCATATAAAATCACTAACCAAGTAATAAGTGATTTCCCAAATCCATTAACTGGTAAATTAACAATTATACACTGGGTATCAGACAAGCCAGTAAATACTACAGCAAGCACACTGGTTGGGACAAGTCAATATCAGATAAATTTTGGTGATGTAAATAAATTTAATTTATATAATAATGGAGCATTATTAATGGCTGTAAATGATTATACAACAACAGGGGGCACTTCGTATACTTTAACGAGTAGTCCAAATACTACTACGAATCACTTATTACAACAAATATTCACAACAAGGACAGGTGCAGCATGACACAAGCATATAATCTTTCACAATTAGCAAATAAGGTAGATGCCAACGGTAAACTTGATATCACTACTGGTACATATTATAGTGGAACAAATAGCGGCAAATTTCTCAAAGCCGGCCTAAACGGCGCGATTGAATGGGCTGATGTTGGCAGTGGCGGAGGAGGTAGCGGAGGCTCAGCTGGTGATGGTCACGCATTCTTTACCCAAGGATCAGGCAATTGGGTTGTACCCGCAGGAGTCAAAAATGTAAAAATAATTGTCATTGGTGGTGGGGGTGGTGGTCACTACAAATTTGTCCCGCCGGAAAGTGATGCAACAGCCGGCCGCCACGTTTACGGGAGGGGCGGGTATGGCGGTTGTACGATTGGAATTTTTCCGGTTACTGCCAGTCAAACATACGCATATACTGTGGGTGCCGGCGGCAACGGCGGCCAGAGCGAACATCCACAAGTCGAAGGTACGGCTGGCACGACAAGCAGTATAAGTTTCGGTGGCAACCCCATTATTAGTGGAACTGGCGGAGGAACAAGAACAATTGCTCAAATGCACGCAAACGAAACCATACCTGGTACAGATGGAATAGGTTCGGGGGGTAATTTATTTATTGGCCGATACACAGGTCAGTATATATGGGGCAACCAATTTAATGAAACTACGCAGGGTGGACCTTGGATTCTGGCACAAAGTTTGATGCCAGGGGCAGCTGGTGTAGGGTACAAAGGCGGGGTTGGCGGTCTTATTTTGATTGAATATCTCTAATGATAAAATTTACATATGCTCAAGTGTGAGCAAACTAATAATTAAA
>Ga0194129_10001004_pt1 | contig 49416 bp, 54 predicted proteins | sample TA2KigCa35mmetaG_FD_150862 | JGI IMG/M metagenome (GOLD analysis project Ga0194129, IMG submission 150862) | Freshwater microbial communities from Lake Tanganyika, Tanzania - TA2015038 Kigoma Deep Cast 35m | ecosystem: Environmental > Aquatic > Freshwater > Lake | place: Tanzania: Lake...
CCTCACGAAAACTTCGTCTTCCCTGAAGAGGTACTGCCCCGTGGAAACGCCCTTTAATTCCGGATTGATTTCGGTCGGGGGTAAGGACCTCGACTCAACGGGTTATGCCTGGTGGGCCGGTAACGCCCGCCTGATCAACCTCTCGGGCCGCCTGCTGGGCGCCCACGTCGCCCACGCCGGTCTGATGGTGTTCTGGGCCGGCGCCATGATGCTGTTTGAGGTGAGCCACTTCACCTTCGACAAGCCCATGTATGAGCAGGGCCTGATCTGCATGCCCCACGTGGCCACCCTGGGCTACGGCGTGGGACCCGGCGGTGAGGTCACCGACCTCTACCCCTTCTTCGTGGTCGGTGTGTTGCACCTGATCAGCTCGGCCGTGCTCGGTCTGGGCGGTCTGTACCACGCCATCCGCGGCCCAGAGATCCTGGAGAACTACTCCTCGTTCTTCTCCCAGGACTGGCGCGACAAGAACCAGATGACCAACATCATTGGTTATCACCTGATTCTTCTGGGTGTGGGCGCCCTGCTGCTGGTCTTCAAGGCCATGTTCTTCGGCGGCGTCTACGACACCTGGGCCCCCGGTGGTGGTGACGTTCGCCTGATCACCAACCCCACCCTTGATCCCGGTGTGATCTTCGGTTACCTGGGCCGCGCCCCCTTCGGCGGCGAGGGCTGGATCATCGGGGTCAACTCGATGGAAGACATCATCGGCGGCCACATCTGGGTCGGCCTGATCTGCATCTTCGGTGGCATCTGGCACGCCGTCACCAAGCCCTTCGGCTGGGTGCGCCGCGCCTTCATCTGGAACGGTGAGGCCTACCTGAGCTACAGCCTCGGCGCCCTGAGCCTGATGAGCTTCGTGGCCTCGGCCTACATCTGGTTCAACAACACCGCCTATCCCTCGGAGTTCTACGGCCCCACCAACGCCGAAGCCTCCCAGGCCCAGAGCTTCACCTTCCTGGTGCGCGACCAGCGCCTGGGCGCCAACATCGGTTCGGCCATGGGCCCCACCGGTCTAGGTAAGTACCTGATGCGCTCACCCACCGGTGAGATCATCTTCGGTGGTGAAACCATGCGTTTCTGGGACTTCCGTGGTCCCTGGCTGGAGCCCCTGCGCGGCCCCAACGGCCTGAGCCTCGACAAGCTCCAGAACGACATTCAGCCCTGGCAGGTGCGCCGCGCTGCTGAGTACATGACCCATGCCCCCAACGCGTCTCTGAACTCGGTGGGCGGCATCATCACCGAGCCCAACTCGGTGAACTTTGTGAACATCCGCCAGTGGCTGGCTGCGACCCAGTTCGTGCTCGCCTTCTTCTTCCTGGTGGGTCACCTCTGGCACGCCGGCCGCGCCCGCGCTGCTGCTGCCGGTTTTGAGAAGGGCATCGACCGTCAGGCCGAGCCCACCCTGGCCATGCCAGATCTCGACTGATCCACTGCGATCAACAGGAGACCCCAAGCCCTCGCTGCAAAGCGGGGGCTTTTTTGTTGTTGATGACGGCGGCCGGCCCAGGCGCAGGAGCTTGATCAGAATTCAGGACAACGTTCAACACGTTCTGCGATGGATCAGCGCCACCCCTTTGGCATCAAGGTTTCTCTGCTGGCTCTGCTGCTGAGCGGGACTCCGGCGCTGGCGATTCCCAATCCCTACCCATCGCCGTACGCGCAGCCGATGCCGGGGCAGACGCTGCTGTTCCCCTCGGCCGGGGTGGTCTGCGACCAACCCGCCCAACGCTGCTTCGACAGCATGGGGCTCTCGCTGGGGCTCACTCGCCAATACTTCGGTGCCTTCGCTGAGCAGAACGCGCAACGCGACCTGGGCGGACGGCGTCCTGCCGCCGTGTTCAGTCTCAGCAACGGCAGCCGCTGCGACGTGCGGCAGCTCACCTGCTGGAGCGGCAATGACTTTGGTCAACCCAGCATCAACCGCCAACTCACCAGCCAGTTGTTTGGCGGTATGCCCGGACCGAATCCTGACCCGTCGCCGCAGCCCGCACCAAGCGGTTACACAGGGCAATGCAGGCTGATGCGCGGCATCAGCAACGTGTTCAACGGTGCCTGTGCCCTCAATGAGGAGCGGCAGGGTTACCAGCCGCGTTTTGAGGTGCAGTTTCAGAACGGCCCGCGTTACGTCTTTGAGCAAAGCGGCGGTGGCTATCAGATCGCCGATGGGATGGGCGGGCGCTGGCCGGTGCAGTTCAGCGACAACGGCCGCAGCGGGCAGTTCCGCTGGGCTGACATGGTGCTCCAGGTCACCCAGAACAACTACCGCCCCGAAAGCAACCCCAATGCACGCATGGGACGCGCGATCGGCAACCTACTGATCGATCTGTTCAACTAAGCCAGCGGCTCAAGCGAGCACGCTCAGGCCTGTCGCCCAGGCAACACCAAGCTCCAGCAGCAGGGGAACTGTCTTTCGCAACAGATCAGAAGCTGAGATTGATCACGTTGTGCCCCTTTGGAGCCGATGGCTTTTTGAACTCGAGCGGGAGTGCTTCATCATCGGCAATCTCCACGCTGTAGCGAGCCGAGGCCGCCTGAAGATGCGCCTGCTCAGCGGTCAGGCCGAGATCGGCCGGGGGGAGAGCCGTCGAGAGCATGATCGGCTCCATGGCGGAGGCGTTCAGGGTGAGTCCGCTACCGACAAAGAGTCCGCAGGCAGCCGCAAGCGCAAAGGTCTTCATGGCCAGATGTATGAGGAGAGCCTTGTCTTCGCCTTAGCTACGGCGAAAGAGACATGGCAACTGGGTTGTTAACACTCTGCTGATAACCAACAGCGCAACAGCGGCAGGCTCAATCCGATCACGTTGGAGAAGCAGCCATCGAGGCGCTCGACCAGCGCTCCACCGCGCCCTTCTAGAGCGAAGCCGCCCGCGCACTGCAACGGCTCGCCAGTGGCCACATAGGCCTCGATCTCCGCATCGGTGAGATCGGCAAACAGCACCCGCGTGGTGACCGCGGTGACCCGCTCTCCGCCTCCGGGTGACAGCAGGGCATGGCCGGTGTGCAGCTCCCCCCAGCGGCCCCGCATCCGCTGCCACCTGGCGATGGCCTCCGCTGCGTCAGCCGGTTTGCCAAACACCTGCCCCTCAAAGGCCAAGACCGAGTCGCAGCCCAGCACCGCTGCGATCTCTGGAGCAAGCCCGCCCTGCAGCACCGCAGCCGCCTTGGCGCGGGCCAGCAGTTGCACCAGCTGGACTGGATCGGGATGGCCGATGGCCTCTTCATCGACGCCACTGACCTGCACGCGATGGGGAATGGCGGCCTGCTCAAGCAGCCGGCGCCGGGCAGGCGAGGCAGAAGCCAGCAGCAGCATGGCGCCAAGGGGAGATCGCAAGCATGAGAATGGCAGCACCAGGCCGTTCTGTGTGACCACCGCTGCCCCAACAAGCGCGGATCCGCGTGCGCTCAGACGCGCCCGCAGGGCCGTGCAATGCCTGCCGTTCAGGCTGGCCTTCTACCAGGAGCTCGAGCGCGGCGCCCTCAGCAGCAGCCAGCTGCACGCGCGAAGCGACTGGCAGCACCTGTGCCGCAGACGCCTGGGCAGCCGCCGCTGCGAAGACCTGTTCATCTGGCTGATCCAGCTGGGCGTGCTGCGCCGCGAGGTCGACGGCCAGGGCCTCACCGAGCGGGTGCGGCTCACGCCCCTGGGCCGCGAGGTACTGGAGCCCTGGCCCCTCGACATTCCTGCGGCCACGCCATGGCAGCACCTGCACCACTGGCTGGGGCGGCACCGGCCGAGGCTGTGAGCAGTACGTTCAAGTGATGAGGCCTCAACACCCTGTTAAAGGCCCCATGTGCTCTTCCACCCAAGCGCGGCATGGCCTATGCGCTTGTTGCCATCCAGGAAGGCATGGTTCTGGATCAATGAAAAACCCAGACAGGCAACCTGATCCACCAGGGTCGGATACAACTGCTCCCCAGCAAATGTTTGCCTGGGCTGGGCCAGGGCAGCTTCCAGTAGACCCAGATCTCTGACGCCGTGCAGACCTCCGCTCTCCTCGATCAACCGTCGTTGAAGCTCAAGCACCTCTGCCAAGGACAGCCAGCGCATTACGCGAGCCGCTGATAGAGCTCCTTGTTTTTTGCAAGGACTCGCTGGGCCGCAGCCTCAAAGGCAGCGTCGTGCAGAGCGAGTAGGTCGCGCACCGCTGCTGCAGCGAGGTCCGTCTCACTGACCTGCAGCCGTTTGGCAGCAGCAGAGAGGGCTTGTGCTTGCTGATCGCTGAGCTCAATCGCAATCGTCATACCTCCACCCTGTCAACGTGCTGAGCTCCACCTTGGCACGACTGCGCTGGAACAGCAGGTGAACCACTCGCCAAGGAGAATGCAGCCATTGCTCTGAGTCATTTCAACTGTCTCTGCCGCATCCCACCCCTCTGATGGTGCTGGGCACCAGCAGCGGTGCCGGTAAGTCATTGATGACGGCGGCGCTGTGCCGGGTGCTGCGGCGCCGCGGCGAAACGCCGCTGCCCTTCAAGGGACAGAACATGAGCAACAACGCCTGGGTCGACCCCGATGGTGGGGAAATGGCCTACTCCCAGGCGCTGCAGGCCTGGGCGGCGGGCCTGGAGCCCCAATGCGCCATGAACCCGGTGCTGCTCAAACCCCAGGGGGATTCCACCAGCGAGGTGATTCACCTGGGCCAATCGGTCGGCAGTGCCCGCGCCGAGCACTACTACCGCGACTGGTTTCGCCCTGGCTGGGCGGCGATCCGCCAGGGGCTGAGCGAGCTGCAATCAGCCCATCCCGGCGGGAGGCTGGTGCTCGAGGGGGCGGGATCGCCGGTGGAGGTGAACCTGCAGCCGCGCGATCTCACCAACCTGCGGCTGGCCCAGTACCTGCGGGCCCGCTGCATCCTGGTGGCCGACATCGAGCGCGGCGGGGTGTTTGCCCAGCTGGTGGGCACCCTGGCATTGCTGCGGCCTGTGGAGCGGCCCTTGATCAGCGGCCTGCTGATCAACCGCTTCCGCGGCCGGCGCGAACTGTTTGATGAGGGGCGCCGCTGGCTGGAAGCCAACACGGGCATCCCGGTGCTGGGGGTGATGCCCTGGCTCGATGAGCTGTTCCCCCCCGAAGACTCGCTCGATCTGCTTGAGCGCCGCGGCCGCAAACGCGGCGCCGAGCTCGAGATCGCCGTACTCAAGCTGCCCTCACTGAGCAACTTCTCCGATCTCGATCCGCTCGAAGCCGAACCCACCGTGCAGTTGCGCTGGGTGGCACCCGGCGAAGAGCTGGGAGCGCCGGATGCGGTGGTCGTGCCCGGCAGCAAACAGACCCTGAGGGATCTGGCAGCCCTGCAGCAGAGCGCTGCACTGTGCGGCGACCTGCAGCGCTTTACGGCAGGCGGGGGCCATGTCTTCGGGATCTGCGGCGGCATGCAGCTGCTGGGCCGTGAGCTGCATGACCCCGAGGGACTCGAAGGCAGCACTGGCCACAGCGGCAGCAGCGCCGGCCTTGATCTGCTGCCGTTGCGCACCGTGTTTGGCGGCAGCAAAGCCCTGCGCCAGCGCAGCAGCCAGGCGCTGTGGCCGGGTGAACCGCTGCCGATAGAGGGGTTTGAACTGCATCGCGGCAGTAGCACCCCGCTTGAAGCCTGCCAACCGCTGTGCAGTGAAAACGATCTGGGCTGGGTGCACGGCACGGTGGCCGGCACCTACCTGCACGCGGTGTTTGAAAGCGGCCCGTGGAGGCGGCGCTGGCTCAACCAGCTGCGCACGCGCAAGGGGTTGCCGTTACTGAGCGAACAGCAACCACACCACAGCCGTCAGCGCGAGGCACTGCTCGATCGCCTCGCCGATGCCTTCGAGCAACACGTGAACCTCGAGCCGTTGCTGAAGACGCCGTGAAAGACGTCGTGATCCACTGGCCGGGCGGACACACCAGCCGTTGCACCCCGGGCACAGATTGGCTGGCAGCAGCGCGCGAGGCGGGCTTTTCGATCCCAACGGGCTGCCTGGGCGGCAGCTGCGGGGCCTGCGAACTCGATGTCAATGGCACCACCATTCGCGCCTGCATCGCCACGGTGCCTGCGAGCAACAGCGGCGAGCTCACGGTGGAGTTGACCACTGATCCCTATTGGTGAACACCGGGATTGCCGCCCATGCGCTCAGCGCTGAATGAGCCCGCCGCCCAGCACCACCTCACCGGCGTAGAACACCGCCGCCTGACCGGGGGTGATCGAAAACTGCTCATCGGCAAACACAAGCCGGCAGCGGTGGGGCCGGCCCGCCGCCGCATCGACGTCAGCCGGCGCCAGAGGAGACAACTGCGCGGCAACGGCTGCACTGCGGTAGCGAACCTGTACCTCAACGTCGATGGGCTGCGCAGGCGGCTCGATCGACACCCAGTTGACCGCACCCACCACCGCCTCGCTGCAGGCCGCCTCGCTGCGGGGGGCCACGACCACCCGGTTCATGGCCCCGTCGAGCCGCACCACGTGCAAGGGCTCGCTCCAGGCCACACCGAGGCCCTTGCGCTGGCCGATCGTGAAGTGCTCGATGCCGTCATGGCTGCCCACCACGGTGCCATCGGCCAGCACGATCTCGCCGTCCCTGGGCGGCAGGTAAGCATCGAGGAAGGCCTTCATCGAGCCGTGATGATCGGCCAGGCAGAGGTCCTGACTCTCGGGTTTCTGCGCGGTGCGCAGGCCATGGCGCGCAGCCTCAAGGCGCGTGTCGGGCTTGGTCAGCTCCCCCAGCGGGAACACCAGCCGGCCCAGCACCGGCTGCGGCAGGTCATAGAGGAAATAGCTCTGGTCCTTGTGGGCATCGAGCCCGCGCAGCAGTTGGTGACGGCCGTTGTCGCTCTGCTCGCCGTGGCGCACCCGCGCGTAGTGGCCGGTGGCGATGCGCTCGATGCCGCGCTCGCGCTCGGCCCACTGCAGCATCGGGCCGAATTTGACCTCGCGGTTGCAGCGCGAGCAGGGCAACGGCGTGATGCCATCGCCGTAGCCCTGCACCAGAAAATCGACGATCTGCTGCTTGAAGTGCTCGCGGAAGTCGACCACGTGATGGGGCACGCCGAGTTGCTCACAGATGCCGGCCGCATCGACCAGCCCCTCGGCGCAGCAGGCCCCCTTGCCGCTCATCAGCCACAGGGTGAGCCCCTCAACCGACCAGCCCGCCTCCACCAGAAGTGCCGCCGTGAGCGAACTGTCGACCCCGCCCGAGAGCCCCACCGCCACCCGGTGCTCACCCGGCCAGGCGCGCAGGTGCTCCAGCACCACGGCGCCCGCGGCAGTGACGGCAGGTCCAGCGGTCAATGGAGCCAAGACAACGAGCCCAACGCAAACAGCGGCAAGTGCGGCACAAGTGGGCCGCCGCTTCCATCATGAAACCGAGAGATGCCGCGTTGCCTTGAACGCCCCCTGCTGGCCCGAGCGCGACAGCGCCCACCTGCTGGTCACAGGCGTCCAGATGGCCGCGCTCGAACACGAGCTCTTTGCCAGTGGGCTGCCGGTGGAGGCGCTCATGGAAAAAGCGGCCCTGGCGGTGGCAGCGGCGATCCAGGCCGACTGGGGCGAGCGGCTGGCCCGCCATGGCGCCGTGGTGCTGGCAGGGCCCGGCCACAACGGCGGCGACGGGCTGGTGGTCGCCCGCGAGCTGCATCTGGCCGGCATCGACGTGGCGATCTGGAGCCCGTTTGAGCGGCACAAGCCGCTCACAGCAGCTCACCTGAGCCATGCCCGGTGGCTGGGCATACCCGTTGAACAGGCAGCCCCCGACCCAGCGGGGCCGGCGCTGTGGATCGATGCCCTGTTCGGCATTGGCCAGAGCCGCCCCCTGGCTGAGCCCACCGCCAGCCTGCTGGAGCAGCGCCACAGGCTGACGCCGGGAGCTCTGGTGGCGATTGATGTACCCAGCGGGCTCGATGACACCAGCGGCGCGCCGCTGGGCGCGACCACAGCCATGGCTGCAACCACCTACACAATCGGCCTGATCAAACGCGGCCTGGTGCAGGACGGCGCCCTGGCCGCCGTCGGCCGGCTGCAGCGCATCGATCTGGGTCTGCCGGCGCCGCTGCTGCAAAACCTGGAAGCGGCGACGCCACTGGGGCTGTCTGCAGCCGACTGCGGCAGCGGCGTCGCGTTGTTACCGCCGCTGGATCCAGCAGCCAGCAAATACGAGCGCGGCCGGCTGCTGGTGATCGCCGGCAGTGACGCCTACCGCGGCGCCGCACTGCTGGCGCTGCTGGGCGCCGATGCCAGCGGCCTGGGCAGCCTGCGGGCTGCCCTGCCGCAGAGCCTGGCGGCGGGGCTGTGGCAGCAGCTGCCCCATGTGGTGCTGCAACGCCAGCTCAACTGCAGTGGTGAAGGTGCCCTGCGGCTCAGCGAGCTGGCCGCAAGCGATCTGGAGCGGCTTGATGCGGTGCTGCTGGGCCCCGGCATCGGTGCGCTGAAGCAGGGCGCCCACGGGGCAGAGGCCGAAGCTGCCGCCTGGGATCTGCTGCAGCGCTTCAGCGGGCTCTTGGTGCTCGATGCCGATGGCCTCAACCGCATCAACCCCGACTGGCTGCAGCAGCGCCGCGGCCCCAGCTGGATCACACCGCACCGGGGTGAATTTGCTCGGCTGTGGCCGCAGTGGGCTGAGCTGCCGCCGCTCGATGCCGCGCCACGGGCCGCCGCCGCCAGCGGAGCGGCGGTGCTGCTCAAAGGCGCGCGCAGCGTGATCGCCGCCCCCGACGGCCGCTGCTGGCAACTGCTCGAAGCGGCCCCCAGCAGCGCCCGCGCCGGCCTGGGAGACGTGTTGGCTGGCTATGTCTCTGCCCAGGGAGCCATGGCCCTGGCGAGCGGCGCGCACGGCGATGCGACAGGGCTGGCAGCGGCCGCCTGCGCCAATGCCTGGGCCGGCACCATGGCTGCCGGCAGCGGTAGCACGAGCCCAGCCGCCGTGGCCCAGCAGCTGGGTCAGCAACTGAGTCAGAAACGAAAAACAGAAGTGATTCTCAAATAACAGCAAAGCAACACAATCAAGAACACGTCAAATCGATTGCCGCGCAGTGGTTCTGGCGAAGCAACCCGAGAGCGACTCCGCGCAGTTTGTATTGATTTGCAATCCAAACCTAAAGCGTTGCTGAAAACACACCCATTCACAACAAACAAAAGAGATAGTCGTAGGCCACCACGGGAGTGGGCATGACTGCCTCAACGCTGCAAGGAAGTGACGGCACACGCCGCCGCGGCAGCGATCCGATCAGCTGGTACCTGGCCACCATTGGCCGCGAGCCCCTGCTCACCGCAGCCGAAGAGATCGAGCTGGGCAATCAGGTGCAGGCCATGATGCAGCTCACCGAGGCCGGCGAGCGCGAGTTCAGCGACCAGGAGCGCAAGAGCATTCGCATTGGCCGCCGTGCCAAGGCCCGCATGATGAAGGCCAACCTGCGCCTGGTGGTCAGCGTTGCCAAGAAGTACCAGGGCAAAGGCCTTGAACTGCTCGATCTGATTCAAGAAGGGTCGCTGGGCCTGGAGCGAGCGGTGGAAAAGTTCGACCCCACCCGCGGCTACAAGTTCTCGACCTACGCCTTCTGGTGGATCCGGCAGTCGATGACGCGGGCCATCGCCTGCCAGTCGCGCACGATTCGGCTGCCAGTGCATCTGGGCGAGCGGCTCAGCGCGATTCGCAAGGTGAGCCTGGATCTGGCCCACAAACTGGGCGCCATGCCGAGCCGCCGCGAGATCGCCGAAGCCATGAACATGCCCATGGACGAACTCGATGGGCTGCTGCGCCAGGCGCTGACCACCTCAAGCCTCGATGCCCCGGTCAATGGCGACGAGGGTCGCAGCTTTTTGGGTGATCTGATTGCCGACAATGCCGATGAAGAGCCGCTCGATCGGGTCGAGCGGGGCATTCATCAGGAACAACTGGGACGCTGGCTCAGCCACCTGAGCGAACAGGAACGGCATGTGCTGCAACTGCGCTTCGGGCTCGACGGCGAAGAGCGCCACACCCTGGCCGAAATCGGCCGCATGCTCGATGTCTCGCGCGAGCGCATCCGCCAGGTCGAGCTCAAGGCCCTGCGCAAGCTGCGCAACCTGACCCGCAGGCTGCCCAGCAACCTGTAGATCTGATCAGTCTTCAGCCCAGATGTAGCGAGTCAGCTCTGCGGGTTTGGGCTCAGGCGCAGCCAGAGCGAACTCGACGCAGTCGGCCACCTCGGCGTCGATCTCTTTGTCGATGGCGGTCAGCTCATCGGCGGTGGCGAGCCCCTGCTCGACCAACTGGCCAGCGAGCCGCTTGATGGGGTCACGCTTGGCCCAGAACTCCTTCTCGGCTTCGGCGCGCAGTTCGTCGGGGTCAGCCAGGGAGTGGCCGCGGTAGCGATAGGTGAGGCACTCGAGCAGGGTCGGTCCCTCGCCGGCGCGGGCGCGCTCGATTGCCCGCTGAGCAGCACCGCGCACCGCCAGCACATCCATGCCGTCGACCTCTTCGCCGGCCATGCCGAACGCAGCCGCCTTGCGCCAGATCTCAGGGTCGCTGGTGGCGCGGTTGTGGTCCATGCCGATGGCCCACTTGTTGTTCTCAACAACAAACAGGATCGGCAGCTTCCACAGCGCCGCCATGTTGAGGCATTCGTAGAACTGACCGATGTTGCAGGTGCCGTCGCCAAAGAAGGCCGCTGTCACCGCATCGCTGGAGGCATCGCCCAGGGCGTCACGCTTGTAGCGGCTGGTGAACGCCGCACCCAGGGCCACTGGAATGCCTTCACCGATGAAGGCATAGCCACCGAGCAGATGATGCTCTTTGGAGAACAGGTGCATCGAGCCGCCACGGCCCTTGCTGCACCCGGTCTCCTTACCGAACAGTTCGCTCATGACCTCGCGGGCCGGCACCCCTGCGCTCAGGGCATGCACGTGGTCGCGGTAGGTGCTGCAGAACCAGTCGTGCTGGGCTTTCATCGCCTTGATGACGCCCGTGCTGACGGCCTCCTGGCCGTTGTAGAGGTGCACGAAGCCAAACATCTTGCCGCGGTAGTACATCTCGGCGCACTTGTCTTCAAAGCGCCGCCCGAGAACCATGTCGCGGTAGAGCATCAGGCCCTCGTCGCGGCTGATCACCGCCGGGGCCGACGGATAGAGGTTCTCCAGTCGCTCGGCATGGGGGCCGGCCACATGGGTGGAATCGGCCGAGCAGGCGGGGGCACCAGAGGCGGCCGCGAGATCAGTGCTCATGTCTGCCTGGGTCATAGGGCAACTGTACGAGGTCCTTTCACAACTTCCGCGCAGGGGCAAGCCAAAACCGTTGACCCTGCTTACAGTCAGCGCCGAGATTGCGTCCAAGGTTGGAACTTCCGATCGATCACTTCCGGTTGCTCGGGGTGAGTCCAACCACCGATGCCCAGGCGGCGCTGCAGATGCTGCAGCTACGCCTCGATCGGGTGCCCAGTGACGGCTACAGCCTCGAAACCCTTGATGCGCGCGCCGAACTGCTGCGCAACAGCGCCGATCTGCTCTCAGATCTGGCGCGGCGGCAGCGTTACGAAAGCGATCTGACCGCCCTGGGCAGTGGCGGAGCTGTGATTCCAGCTCTCGACGTTCCCAGCAGCCTCGAGGTGGGTGGACTGCTGCTGCTGCTGGAAGCCGGCCAACCGCTCGAATGCTTTGAACTGGCCAGCCGCGCACTGCAGCCGCCGCGCGCACCGGCCCTGGGCAGCAGCCGCGAAAGCGATCTGACCTTGATCGCCGCCCAGGCGGTGTTGGCAGGGGCCGATGAACTGCAAAGCCAGCGCCGCTTTGAAGCCGCTGCCCAGCTGCTGCAACAGGGCCAGCAGCTGCTGCAGCGCACCGGCCAGCTGCCCCAACAGCGCCAGCAGCTCAGCGATGCCGTTGCCGCCATGGCCCCGTACCGGGTGCTCGATCTGTTGAGCCGCCCGCTGACGGCGACTGCCGAACGCGCCGAAGGCCTGCGCCTGCTGGCCGAGCTGGTGAGCAAGCGCGGCGGCCTCGATGGCCATGGCGATCAGCAGCTGAGCCGTGATGAATTTCAAACCTTCTTCAAACAGATCCGCAGCTTCCTGACGGTCCAGGAGCAGGTCGATCTGTTCACCAGTTGGGCTGACGGCTCACCGCTGGCCGACTTTTTGGCCACGACAGCCCTGACTGCTTCGGGCTTTGTGCAGCGCAAACCCGAGCGCATTGCCGCGGCACTGGCTCGGCTCGAGGCCAGCAGCCAGCGCGGCACCGAAACGCTCAAGGCCGCCCTGCAACTGCTGCTGGGCCAGGTGGAACTGGCGCAGCAAAGCTTTCAAAGCGGCGCCAGCCCAGAGCTGCTGAGCTGGGCCGCCCAGCAGAGCAGTGATCCACTGGCGCAGCTGTGCGCCTACTGCAGCGACTGGCTCACGCGCGACGTGCTGCCCGGCTACCGCGATCTGGAGGCCGATGCCGACCTGGACGCCTACTTTGCCGACCGCGACGTGCAGGCCTTCATCGAGGCCAAAGACCCAGGCGCCGCAGCCCCTGAGGCACCAACGTCAGTGGCGAGCAGCAATCCCTTCGAAGGGCTGTTCAGCAGCCTTGGCCTGCAGGGCAGCGAGGCTGCCAGCGCAGACGCGGTGTTGCAAAGCCCCCCGCCTGAAGCGCTCTTTGATGACGACGAGCTCGCTGAGCTGGACGCCTCTGCAGAGGACGAATCAGTCGGCTTTGCTCCGCCATGGCGCACTTGGCAGCTGCCGGCCTGGAGCCTGCCCCAGTGGCCCCACGAGCGCTGGAAGCAGGCTGCCGCCGTTGCGCTGGGCGCCGGGGTGCTGGCGGGCGCGGGTGCACTGATCGTGCGCCAGAGCTGGCGGGCGCCCCAAGCGCTGGTGGTGCAGCCCGCTGCCGTGCCCGCCCAACCAGCGGCCCCTGCAGCCCCTGTTGCCCCCGCGCAGGAGCTGCCGCTGAGCGCGGCTGAACCAAGCGATGGGCAGCTCAAGGCACTGCTCGAAGCCTGGCTCGCCGCCAAAGCTGCCGTGCTGGCCGGCCGCGACAGCACCCTGCCGCTGGCTGATCTAGCCCGCCCGAGCCAGGTGCAGCGGCTCGAGGCTGAGCGCAGCAGCGATGCGGCCCGCGGCGAGACCCAACGCGTTGAGGCCACGGTGAGCAGCTTTGAGGTGCTCGAGCGCAGCCCCAATCGCATCGCCGCGCGCGTCAGCCTGGCCTACAGCGACAGCCGCCTGAGCAGCACTGGCGCCACCCTCGCCCGCACCGACGCCACGACCCTGGTCAACCGTTATGTGTTTGCCCGCGATGGCGGCACTTGGCGCCTGGTGGCCTTCAGCCGAACCAGCTGAGTCAACAGCGCCTGCAGCCTTGACTTTTTACGATCGGATCACTTCTCGGCTCCTTTGCGGTGTTTGACGAGCTTTCGGCGCGGTTTGAAGAGGCGGTCAAGAGCCTCAGGGGCCAGGCCACGATCAGCGACACCAACGTTGAAGGCGCGCTCAAGGATGTGCGCCGCGCCCTGCTCGAGGCCGATGTCAGCCTGCCGGTGGTGCGCGAGTTCGTCGACGAGGTGCGGCGCAAGGCCGTCGGCACCGAGGTGGTGCGCGGCATCAGCCCCGATCAGAAGTTCATTCAGGTGGTCCACGACCAGCTGGTCGAAACCATGGGCGGCGAGAACGCGCCCCTGGCCGCCAGCGGCAAGGCGGGAGAGCCCTCGGTTGTGCTGATGGCAGGTCTGCAGGGCGCGGGCAAAACGACTGCCACTGCCAAACTCGGTCTGCACCTCAAAGAACAAGGCCGCAAGGCGCTGCTGGTGGCAGCCGACGTCTACAGGCCGGCCGCGATCGACCAGCTGCAGACGCTGGGGGGCCAGATCGGCGTTGAGGTGTTCAGCCTCGGCGCCGAGGCCAAACCCGAAGACATCGCCGCCGCCGGCATTGCCAAGGCCAAGGCCGAAGACTTCGACACGGTGCTGATCGACACCGCCGGTCGCCTGCAGATCGACGCGGCGATGATGGAAGAGATGGTGCGGATCCGCACCACCGCCCAGCCCGATGAGGTGCTGCTGGTGGTCGATTCGATGATCGGCCAGGAGGCCGCCGAGCTCACCCGCGCCTTCCATGAGCAGGTGGGCATCACCGGCGCCGTGCTCACCAAGCTCGACGGCGACTCGCGTGGCGGCGCGGCCCTGTCGATCCGCAAGGTGAGCGGCGCGCCGATCAAGTTCATCGGCACCGGTGAAAAGGTCGAGGCGCTGCAGCCCTTTCACCCTGAGCGCATGGCCAGCCGCATCCTCGGCATGGGCGATGTGCTCACCCTGGTCGAAAAGGCCACCAAGGAGGTCGAGCTGGCCGACGTCGAGCGCATGCAGCGCAAGCTGCAGGAGGCCTCGTTCGACTTCTCTGACTTTGTGCAGCAGATGCGCCTGATCAAGCGCATGGGCTCGCTGGGCGGGCTGATGAAAATGATCCCGGGCATGAACAAGATCGACGACGGCATGCTCAAACAAGGTGAAGAGCAGCTCAAAAAAATCGAGGCCATGATCGGCTCGATGACCGAGGCCGAGCGCCAGGATCCAGACCTGTTGGCAGCCAACCCATCGCGGCGGCGGCGCATCGCCAGCGGCTGTGGGCACACGGCCAGCGAGGTCGACAAGGTGCTGGCCGACTTTCAGAAGATGCGCGGTTTCATGCAGCAGATGACCCGCGGCGGCGGCATGCCCGGGATGCCAGGCCTGCCCGGCATGGGCGGCGGAATGCCAGGCATGCCCGGAATGTCCGGTATGGGTGGCATGGGTGGCATGGGTGGTCAAGGCGGCGGCGGGTCCCGCAAAGCCCACCGCCCCCCAAAAAAGAAAAAGGGGTTTGGGGACCTCTGACCCCAGGCGGTACACTTTTCGTTCGGACATCCACCGGCACGGCCACAATGATCAAGCTCCGCCTGAAGCGGTTCGGTAAGAAGCGGGAAGCGAGCTTCCGCCTCGTGGCCACCAACAGCACCTCGCGCCGCGACGGACGCCCCCTGCAGGAGCTGGGTTTCTACAACCCCCGCACCAAAGAGACGCGCCTCGATGCCGAAGCCATTCGTCATCGCCTGAGCCAGGGCGCCCAGCCGACCGACAGCGTGCGCTCGCTGCTTGAGAAGGGTGGTCTGCTTGAGAAGACCGTGCGCCACGCCGAGGTGGTGGGCAAGCAGAAGCAGGCCATCGCCCGCGAAGCTGCTGCCAAGCAAGCCGCTAAAGACGCTGCTGCTGCCAAGGCTGCTGAGGCAGCCGCCGCCAAAGAGGCCGCTGAAGCTGCTGCCGCTGCAGAGGCCGAGCCCCCTGCCGAAGAGGCTGCCGCCGAAGCCTGAACCACGCACTAGATGGCTGGGGCCAACTGGGTTCTGCCGCTTGACGATCCCGAATCGGCCCTGGCCCTGGCGGGTGAAGCCGAAACCAACCTGCGCCGCATTGAAGCGCTCACAGGCACGTCGCTTGTTCTGCGGGGTCTTGATTTAGTCGTGCGCGGCACCCAGAGCCAATTGGAGCGCTCTGCCGCCTTGATCGAACTGCTCAGGCCCATTTGGGGTGAGGGCCAGAGCATTGGCGCTGTTGATCTGCAGACGGCGCTCACCGCCCTCGACACCGGCCGCGGCGAAGAGCATCAGCAACTCGGCAAACAGGTGCTGGCGCGCAGTACGAGCGGCCGGCTGCTGCGGCCCCGCACCCTGCGGCAAAAGTCGTATGTCGAGGCCATGGAGCGCCACGACCTGACCGTGGCCCTGGGCCCGGCCGGCACCGGCAAGACCTTTCTGGCCACCGTGCTGGCGGTGCGCATGCTGCAGGAGCGCAAGGTCGAAAAGCTGATCCTGACCCGCCCGGCCGTCGAAGCCGGCGAACGCCTGGGCTTTCTGCCGGGTGATCTGCAGCAGAAGGTCGACCCCTACCTGCGTCCCCTGTATGACGCGCTGCACACCCTGCTGGGCCCCGAAAAGGTGGCGGCCCTGCTCGAGAAGGGCGTCATCGAGATCGCACCGCTGGCCTACATGCGTGGCCGCACCCTGGCTGATGCCTTTGTGATTCTCGATGAGGCTCAGAACACCACCACCGCGCAGATGCGCATGGTGCTCACCCGTCTGGGCGAGCACTCGCGCATGGTGGTGACCGGTGACCCCACCCAGATCGACCTTCCAGCGGGGGTGACCAGCGGCCTGCAGGAAGCTGCCGAGGTGCTCGAGGGCATCGAGGGCGTGGCCATCTGCCGGCTCACCGCCACCGACGTGGTGCGCCACCCGCTGGTGCAGCGCCTGGTCAATGCCTATGCCGAACGCGACAAACGCAACGGCGGCCCCAGCTCCACCAGGCCCGCGGCCAACCGCCGCTAAAGCAGCCCTTGGGATCTCGAACCCTTAGGGAGATCCACACCTCAGAGCGCTAAGGCCACCCTGCAAAGCCTGGCCATCGCTGGCAGGATGGACGCAGTTCCTCCTCCCTGGACCGACATGCCGGCCAGCAGCAATTTCCAACAGGCCATCCGCGAGGCGCAAAGCAGCGCCCTGGTGGGGCCCAACGTCGTCAACAAGGCCCTGCCCTACGTGGGCGGCGGCATGGTGCTCACCGCCGGTGGCGTGCTGGGCGGCCTTGCCCTCATGGCCTCAAACGCAGCGCTGTTCATGCCGCTGTTCTGGGTCGCCCTGATCGGCAACTTCATTCTGTTTTTCGTGGCCCAGAACATCGCCAAAAAAGGTGATAACGCCACAGCCCTGCCGCTGCTTGCGGCCTACAGCCTGATCACCGGTTTCACCCTGAGTGGCATCGTCGGCTATGCCGTTGCCGCTGCTGGCATCGGTGCTGTTGGCACCGCAGCCCTGGCCACCGGCATCACCTTTGTGGTGGCCTCGGTGATGGGACGCCGCATGAGCGACAACGTCGGTCAGGCCCTGAGCGGCGTTGTCGGTCTGGGCATTTTGGGCCTGGTGATCGCCATGTTTGTGCAGATCATCGGCAGCTTCTTTGCCCCTGGCATGTTCACCACCGGCGGCTTTGAGCTCGCCATCGCCGGCTTTGGCACCGTGCTGTTTGTGGGAGCCGCGTTCGTCGACTTCTACACCATGCCCCGCATGTACCGCGACGACCAGTACCTGGCCGGCGCCCTGGGCATGTACCTGACCTACATCAACCTGTTCATCTTCATTCTCCGCCTGGTGATCGCCCTGCAGGGCGGCGGCCGCCGCGACTGAAGTCAGGGCTCACTCAGCCACAGCGTCCACAGCCGCCGCAATGGCGGCTTTTTGCTGGGCGTCGTAGCCCCAGCGCTCGAGAAACGCCACATCGTCGCCCTGGTTCGAGGCGGCAGCGGCGAACAGGGTCTCCAGGCGCGCCTTGACCGCCGCACCCGGCAGCAGCCGCAGCAGCTCGGTGCAACGGGCCGCCACCCGCTCAGAAGCCCCCTGCTGACTGGTGTCACCAGCGCGCTGATGATGCAGCGCCATGGCGGTGCTCATCGCCAGGTTGCGGGCACTGAGGTCCACCACCCCCTCGCCAGCGGCAGCCAGCTGGGCAACCAGGGGCTCGGGCAAGCGGTCCATCAGCGGGCAATCACCCGCCAGGCTCACCACAAAGAAGCCACGAGCGCCATCGCGGCTGGCCACCAGTTCACCAACCCGATCGGCGAGCACCTCATCACTGAGTTCTCCGGTGTCCCAGAGGCCAAGCCACTGGACGGTGATCTCCATGGCCTGCTGGAACGTGGGCTCTTGAGGATGCATCGCAACGGCAGCGGGATCGGTCATCGAGGCAAGCGGGCAAGGCCGCCTGTGCGCCTATCCACCCTAGTGTTTGCAGGTGATCTGAGCGTCAAGGGCGGCATCATTATTGATCGCTTGTGCAGTTGACCATGGTCATGACCATGGTCACTTGCAGGAGAGTCGTGGCAGGCAACCCGCCCCGCGAGAGCTGCGATCGCCGCGAACACGCCTGTGCCCCCACAGGGCCTGATCCGTAGGGTGAAGGGATGGAGCCAGCCCCACCCAGCGCGTCAAACCCGCCCCCTGACGATGTGGCAGCAGAGAGCTTCCAACTGGGGCAGAGCCCGCCGGGCTTTCGCTCGGGCTTTGTCGCCCTGGTGGGGCGGCCCAACGTGGGCAAATCGACCCTGCTGAACCAGCTAGTGGGGGAGAAGGTGGCGATCACCTCACCGATCGCCCAGACCACCCGCAACCGCCTGCGGGCGATCCTCACCACCCCACAAGCCCAGCTGGTGCTGGTCGATACACCGGGCATCCACAAGCCCCACCACCTGCTGGGCGAGCGCCTGGTGCAGAGCGCCCGCGGCGCCATCGGCGAGGTGGATCAGGTGTTGCTGCTGGTCGATGGCAGCCAGATGGCCGGCCGCGGCGATGGCTTCATCGTTGAGTTGCTGGCCCGCACCAGGGTGCCGGTGCAGGTAGCCCTCAACAAATGGGACCAGGTCGCCCCCGATCAAGCCGCTGAGCTCGAGGCCAGTTACCACGACCTGTTAGCGGGTGAGGGCGAACGCGCGCCGCTGGCGTGGCCATTGCACCGGGTCAGCGCCCTCAACGGCGAGGGCACCAGCTCCCTGGTGCGTGCCCTGGCGTCCCAGCTACCCGAGGGACCGCACCTGTACCCACCCGATGCCGTCAGCGATCAGCCCGAACAGCTGCTGCTGGCCGAGCTGATCCGCGAGCAGGTGCTCACCCACACCCGCGAAGAGGTGCCCCACTCGGTGGCGGTGCAGATCGAGCGCATCGTTGACGACGGCCCGCGGACCGCCGTGCTGGCCACGGTGCTGGTGGAGCGCAGCAGCCAGAAGGGCATCCTGATCGGCAAGGGGGGACGCATGCTGCGCGAGATCGGCAGCGGCGCCCGCGCCCAGATGCAGAAGCTGATTGATGGTCCGGTGTATCTGGAGCTGTTTGTGAAGGTGGTGCCGGGCTGGCGCCGCAGTGCCGCGCGGCTGGCCGAACTGGGCTACCGGGGCGACAGCTGAGAGAATCGCCCCATGAGCGATTCCCGGCCTGCTGCTGTGGCTGACTTTCCGCCGACCTGCATTGAAACGTTTTTGCGCTGCTGCGACGGCGAGTGGATGAGCCTGCGCAGCCAGTTCAGCCTGGGCATCGCCAGCGATGACGACAGCTGGCACAGCAGCGAACGCGGCGAACTGCAGGTGCACTACATCGAAGCCCAGGACAACATTTCGCCGGGCGGCCTGCGCGTCAGCACCACGTGCGATGGCAACGTGCAGAGCCCGCGCAGCCTGCACTTTGCGGCCGACGGCAGCTTTGCCAGCGACGCTGATGGCAGCAGCCCAGAGGTGCAGGGCCGCTGGACCCTGTGGCCCGACGGCAGCCTGGAGCTGGTGAGCCAGGCAGGCGGAGCCGAACGGCACGAGAAGATCTGGTTCACCAAGCCCAACCTCAGGTTGCGCTCGACGGTGGAGCACCGCGTCGACGGCAGCCCCGCTCGCGCCAGCTTCAGCTCCGAGATTCGCCGCGTCAGCCGGCCCGCGTGATGCGCCTCGATGTGGTGAGCCTGGCCCCCGAGGCCATCGCCCCACTGCTGCAGCTGGGGGTGATCGGCCGGGCCTTTGACGCGGGCATCGCCAGCCTGCACACCCACAACCCCCGCGATCACGCCAACGACAAGTACCGCAAGGTCGACGACGTGCCCTATGGCGGCGGGGCGGGCATGGTGCTCAAACCCGAGCCCGTGTTTGCGGCCTTCGAGGCGATTCCGGTGCTGCCGCAGCGGCGGGTGCTGCTGATGAGCCCCCAGGGCAAAGTGCTCGAGCAGGCTGACCTGCGCCGCTGGGCCACGGGCTATGAGCAGCTGGTGCTGCTCTGCGGGCACTACGAAGGCTTTGATGAGCGCATTCGCAGCCTGGCTGATGAAGAGGTGTCCCTAGGCGACTTTGTGCTGACCGGTGGCGAGCTACCCGCCGCGGTCATCGTCAACGGCGTGGTGCGGCTGCTGCCAGGCACCGTGGGCACCGCCAGCTGCTTAGAAGACGAAAGCCACAGCGCTGGGTTGCTGGAGCATCCCCACTACACCCGCCCGGCCGAGTTCAGGGGCATGGCCGTACCCGAGGTGCTGCGCAGCGGCGACCATGGCGCCATCGCCCGCTGGCGCGCCGAGCAACAGCAGCAGCGCACCCAGCAGCGCCGGCCCGATCTCTACGCGCGCTGGCAGGCGCAGCAGCAGCAGTAACGCGCCTTCCTAGGGTCGTGGAACAACCTGATCCCTCTGCGCCCTATGCAGCTGCGCGTTGGCAACGGCTACGACATTCACCGGCTGGTGCCGGGCCGGCCGTTGATCCTGGGCGGCCAGCGGCTGGAGCACCCGGCTGGGCTGGGGCTCGATGGCCACAGCGATGCCGACGTGCTGGTGCACGCGGTCATGGATGCGCTGCTGGGGGCCCTGGCGATGGGTGACATCGGCAAGTACTTCCCGCCCGACGACCCCACATGGAAAGGGGCCAACAGTCTGGTGCTGCTCGAGCAGGTCAACGCGCTGGTGGCCGGGCGCGGCTGGCGTGTGGTCAACATCGACAGCGTGATCGTCGCCGAGCGGCCCAAGCTCAAGCCCCACATCGGCGCCATGGCCGCCGCCATCGCCGCGCGCCTGGGGGTTGAGCCCGAGCAGGTGGGCGTCAAGGCCACCACCAACGAACAACTGGGCGCCGAAGGCCGCGAAGAGGGCATCAGCTGCCACGCCGTGGCCCTGCTGCAGAGCCCATGAGCACAGCGCGGCGCCTGCTGGCCGTACTGCGCACTGCGCTGGCCGGTGCGCTGGTGCTGATCGCCCTGGCCGCTGCGCTGGTGCTGGTGCCGCAGCCAGGTGCCTGGGCGGCCAGCCCTAAAGCGATCAGCCCTGAATTTGATGTGGCCGTGGTGGAGCACATCAAGCTCAAGGTGCCAGAAGAGGCACGCCAGGCCTGGCTCGAGGCCGAGCGCCAGAGCTGGGAGCCCTGGCTGCTGCAACAGGATGGCTTTCTGGGGCGCGAGTTGCTGTGGGACAGCAGCTCAGAAGAGGGCACCCTGCTGATTCGCTGGGCCAGCCGCGAGCAGTGGAAAGCGATCCCCGAGGCCGAGATCGAGGCGGTCCAGGAGCGCTTCGAGCAGCTGGCCAAGGTCGCCACCGGCAGCGCTGACAACCCGTTTCCGGTGGTCTTTGAAGGCGAACTGCTGCCGCCATGACCAGCGACCACCAGCTTGATCTGGGGCGCCGCGGCCGCCTCGGCATGGTCGAGGCGATCTGGGGCGAGCACAAGAGTGCCGACCAGCTGGCGCGCATCATCAGCACCCTGCATGGCCAGGGTGAACTGGCGCTGGCCACCCGCGTCAACGCCGAGAAGGCGGCTGCAACCTTGAGCCAGCTGGAAGGCAGCGGCAGCGTTGAAGTGCGCTACGACGCGCAGGCCTATTGCCTGCACACAGCCGTGCTGCCCGCCCCAGATCCGGCACTGGGCACGGTCACGATTGTGAGCGGCGGCAGCAGTGATCTGTGCGTGGCGCGCGAAGCCCAGCTGGCGCTGCAGTGCCACAGGATCAGCAGCGAGCTGGTGCTCGACGTGGGCGTGGCGGGCCTGCACCGGCTGCTCGATCGCCTCGAGCAGCTGCGCGGCGCGTCGGTGCTGATCGCCTGCGCCGGCATGGAGGGCGCCCTGCCCACGGTGCTGGCGGGCTTGCTGCCCCAACCGATCATCGGCGTGCCCGTCTCGGTGGGCTACGGGGTGAGCGCAGGTGGGCAGGCCGCGCTCAGCGGCATGCTGGCGAGCTGCGCGCCGGGCCTGAGCGTGGTCAACATCGACAACGGCTATGGCGCGGCGATGGCGGCGCTGCGCATCCTCAACAGTGGCCTTAACAGTGGGGCGGGCGTAGAGGGCCCTTGACGGGCTGCTCCAGCTCGAGCAGCTGCTGCAGCCACAGCTGCATCGAACGCGGCATCAGCCCCTGCTCGTAACGCTCGATCGCCCGCTGCAGCACTGGTGTGTTGACCCAACTGAGCGAGCGAGGTGCCATCGCGACCGATGCCAGAGAACGCCAGTGTGGAGAGCCTCAACAGGCGCTGCAAGGGGGCGCAGAGCGGTCTCTGCTGAGTCTCCTGAGAAGCCCAGCAGGCATCACTGTTGGCAAGCCTTCAGAGATGCTGAAGCTGGGGGTAGGCGGTGAGCAGCTCTGCGGTGCTGAGCACCTCGCCAGCCCCTTCGGGCTGCCAGATCACCTCAAGGGCGATCAGCGCATCCGTGCCGATAGCGCCCAGCTGCTGCAGGGCTGTGCGCAACTGCTCACCGCTGCCGGCTCCCGGCAAGCGCAGGCGGCGGCGGCTGGCTACCAGCAGGGTCACCGCGATGAAATCGCTGGTGGCGTCGCTCTCGCCTGCGGCCACGGCAGCGTCGCTGCGGCGGGTGCCGGCCACGTTGCTGGTGACCTCGCGCTCGAGCTTGCTGCGCTCGGCCATCGAGAGGCGGTTGAAGGTCGACTCGGCGCTGGCAAAGGGGACCTCTCCCTCTTCGCTGCTGGCATAGACCCACAGATCGGGGTGGCGCAACAGCGCCAGGGTGGTCTCCTGCAGCACCTGCTGCAGACCCGCTGGGCTGCTGGTATCGGCCGCGCCGGCCAGGCGCCGCAGATCGCTCTGCAGCTCGCGCGCCGAAGCAAGCAGACCCACCTGAATCTGGGCGATGGTCACCGGTCCATCGGCAGGGGCGCCGTAGGCCAGATCGCCGCCGCGCATGCCGGCGGGCAGGGCACCACCGCCACCGCCCCGCAGGGCATTGGCGATGACACCAACGACCGCCATCAAGATCAAAAAGCCGAACAGCCCGCCGCCGCCAAAGCCAAAGATCGGAATCAGAAACGGAAAGCCGATTCCGCCACCGCCGTAACTGCCTCCATAGCCCCCTCCGTAACCACCGCGGTAGCTGCCACCGCCGTAACTGCGGGGCATCGACGGGGCTGCACGAAAACTGCCGCCACCGATGCGGCCGCCGCTGGCGGCCAGCGCCGGAGCCGGGGCCGCCGCCAGCAGCACCGCCAGCATCAGCGGCATCGCCACACAGGCGAGCAGCCGCCGCGGCCAGGGGCGATTCACGGCTGCTGCAGGGTGCTTCGCGCCCACGATCGGCTGCTGCATCAAGGCTGAAATCTAGGAACCACCGCCCACGATGGTGACCACCTCGAGCACATCGGATTCCACCACCAACTGATCGGCCCAGCTGCTGCGCGGCAGGATCACCCCGTTGAACTCGACCACGACCAGCTGGGGTTTGTAGCCCAGCGAGGCGAGCAGCTCAGGCAGGCAGAGACCTGCTTGGCAATGACGCTGTTCGCCATTGACGGTGATGCTGATCGATGGGGTCTGCTCGCTGGCCACGGCGGGTGGTTCTGCCATCAGTGCGGCGTCCCCAGAGCTTGCAACAGCTCTGCGGCAGCGGCGGCAGGATCGGCGCTGGCGGTGATGGCCCGCACCACAGCCACGCGCGCGGCGCCGGCAGCGCGCACTGAGGCAACGGCGGCCGCATCGATCCCGCCAATCGCAAAAAACGGAATCGCACTGCTGGCAGCCGCCTGCCGCACGTAGTCGAGGCCCACCGGCTCACGGCCGGGCTTGGTGGGGGTGGCATGCACCGGCCCGACGCCCACGTAGTCGCACCCATCGGCGATGGCCTGCTGCAGCTGCGCAGGGGCGTGGGTGCTGCGGCCGATCAGGCGCTCGGGGCCCAGCAGCCGGCGCGCCAGCGCAGGCGGCAGATCGCCCTGGCCCAGGTGCACACCATCGGCTTCGGCCGCCAGGGCCAGATCGATGCGGTCATTGACGATGAACAGCGCCCCATGGCGGCTGCACAGCTGGCGCAGGGCGCGGGCCTGCTGCAGCCGCGTGGCGTCGTCGAGGCCGCTGTCGCTCTTGGCGCGGTACTGCAGCAAGCGCACGCCGCCGCGCAGGGCCGCCTCGGCCATGGCCTCAAGCCCTGCCATGGGCCCTGCGATCAGATACAGGTGGCATTGCCCAAGCAATGCCCGGCGCGCATCGCCGCCTGAGGCGGCCAGGCGCACCGCCTGCAGCAGCTCGACCTCCAGGTCATAGAGCTGATAGCGAATCGCGGCAGCCTCGGTCGCCAACGCCGCGTTGTCACTGCGGCCAAATTCTTCGAGCACCCGCAGCGCCTCTGCCACGCGGGAGGCATTGGCGCCCACCACCTGCGAAGGGTCCTGCCGCTCGAGCTGGGCGGGGTGGCCCATGCCTGCGGCTGGATCACTGGCGGTGTGGCGCGCCAGCTTGTAGCGATCGTCATGCAGCCGTCCCAGACGCTGGCGCATGTCCTTGCAGCGGGCCACCAGATCGGCCCGGTCGAGGGCAAAGCGAGCCCAATCCTCGAGCACCCGCAACCCCTCGCGGGCGCGATCGAGGTTGGCATCCAGCAACCGTTCGATCTCAGAACTGCTAGGGGTAGGGGGCATGGCGATGAGTGCAGGCGGCAATGGCTCCAATCAGCCCCGACAGCGACAACCCGATGCTGGTGCTTGTTTCAGGGATTCTGCTGCTTGGCGGCATTGCCGCCTTCATCAGCTGGGGGCTGAGCAACGCCTACCCCGGTTAGGGCCCGGGCCTGCTGGGCATCGCGACCGATCTGGGCCTTGAGCGCCGCGAGCCCATCGAAACGTTGCTGCTGACGCAACAGGGCCAGCGGTTCAATGCTGAGCTCGGTACCAAGCAGCTCAAGCTGCCGGTCCAGCAGATGCACCTCGACCGCTGATGGTGCCGCTGGATCAATCGTGGGCTGCGGACCCAGATTCATCACCGCAGCCATCGCCTCAGACTGCCCAGGGAGCCAGGCGCGGGCGGCATAGACCCCCTCGCGCGGCAAGAATTTGCGGCCGTCAACCTGCAGGTTGGCGGTGGGCCAGCCCAGCTCCCGACCGAGGCCGCGGCCGCTGACCACCCGCCCTTGAAAGCGGTAAGGCCGCTGCAACAGCGCCGCCGCCTGTTGGAGCTCGCCCGCGGCGAGGGCCTCGCGGATGCGGCTGCTGCTGTGGCGGCCGCCCGCGTCGCAGAGGGTGGGCACGACCTGCACCGCAATGCCCATGGCGGCTGAGAGCCGCTGCAGATCGCCGGCTGAACCCGAGCGCCCGGCACCAAAGCGAAAGTTCTCACCCACAGCGATGAAGCCAGCCCCCAGCTGATCCACCAGCACCTGCTCGACAAAAGCCTCGGGGCTCAGTGCCGCCAGCACCTGATCAAAGGGCACCAGCACCAGCTGGGCGATGCCCAGGGGCTCAAGCAGCAGCAGCTTTTCGGCGGGCAAATCGAGCCGCAGACGCGGCTCGCCGTAGAGCACCTCGCGCGGATGCGGCCAGAAGCTCACCACCGACGGCACCAGCTGCGGATCGGCAGCAGCAGCCGCTGTCACCGCAGCGATCACCTGGCGATGGCCCTGGTGCAAGCCATCAAAACTGCCAAGCGCCAGGGCCGCGGGCCGTGCAGCTTCAGCAGGGGTTCGCAGCGGAATCACCTCAGATCAGTGCAGCAGCAACGCAACAGAACCCAACGCTGAGGCGGGACGAAGCGATCCTCCCATGGCAACTTTGGGACACCCCGCGGGCGGCAAGCCCCATCCCTGCCATGGCCGACCGACTCGACCTGCAGCTGATCTCGGCCGCCTTGCGCCGCATGGGCTGGGTGCGGTTCTGGGCCCAGGTGGTGCTGGGGGTGGTCGTGGTGGGGGTGCAGCTGTTCAACAACATTGGTGGGCGACTGGCCGCCAACTCGTCGCGGGCCCTGGGCCTCGGTCCTGGAATTTCGCTGACCACGCTCGCCTTTCTGGTGCTGCTGTGGTGCATCTGGCACAGCTGGAATGTGGTGCGCTACGGCCGCGCCCTCAACTCGACAGCGCGCCCCAGCAAGGGTGAAACCGCCCAGATGCTCAAGCGCGGTCTGCTGGCCGATCTGGTGGGGGTGACCCTGGCCGTTGTGGGGTATCAGTCACTGGCGGGCAGCCTGTTCGTGCAAGCCTCCCAGCAGGTGCCGGGCTTTTTCGGCGCGCAGATTCAGGCTGCGCCAGGGGCCGGCGGCCGCGTGATCGGCCTGCCGATCACCTCGATCGAAATGCTCTCGGTGCTGGGCAACACCCAGGTGCTGTTCGCCCACCTGATCGGGCTGTGGATCAGCCTGTGGCTGCTGCAACGCATCTACCGCGCCAGCTGAGGCAATGGCGGCAACGCGGCCGCCTCACCCCGCCAGAACAGCTCGGGCTGCAGCGGTGTCAACGAGACACCGCCAGCGGCCACATGGGCCACATCGACGGGCCAGTCGGCAGGGCCTGCGACCTGAGCCTCCAGGTCATTGGCCACCTCGCCGGCCAGCCAGAAATAGGTGCGCCCGCGCGGATCGACCCGCTCCACAAACTGATCGGTGTAGCGGCGCACCGCCTTGCGGCACCAGCGCAGAGCGCCGATCTGCGGGGCTGGCAACGGGGGCACGTTGAGGTTCAGCAAGGTGTTGAGCGGCCAACCCTGCTGCAGCATCTGCTCGGCGACATCGAGGGCGATCGCCGCCGCCGGTTCGAACTGGCGCCACTGAAAGTCGGCGCTGCTGACCGCCAGGGCCGGCAGCCCCTCGATCGTGCCCTCCATGGCGGCACTGACCGTGCCCGAATACAGGGTGTCGGTCCCCAGGTTCGGGCCGTGGTTGATGCCCGACAGCACCAGATCAGGCCACTCATCAAGCAGGGCAAACAGGGCCAACTTGACGCAGTCGCTGGGGGTGCCGCTGCAGGCCCAGGCGCGCACACCCGGTGCAAACAATTCATCGGCACGCTCGGCCCGCAGGGGGGTCTGCAGCGTCAGCCCGTGGCCGGTGGCCGAGCGCTCCTGATCGGGGCAGACCACACTCACCTGGTGTCCCCGCGCGAGCGCCTCTGCCGCCAGGGTGCGAATGCCGCCGGCAAAGACCCCATCGTCGTTGCTGATCAGGATCTTGAGCGGAGGCATCAAGGGCGGATCCAATGCACTGCAGGCTAAGGAGCGAAGCGGCTGGCGCCTGCGGTTTCAGGGGCAGAAGGTGCTGCTGCCTACAGTCGGCCGATTGAACAGCGGCTTGCCCGTGAGCGCTCCGATCACCCTCAGCCAGCTCAGCGAGCAGCTCGAGCACCTCGAAGCTGAGGCGGCCCGCAGCATCGAAGCCGCCGCCACCGCCGCTGAACTCGAGGAGTTGCGCGTCGGTCTGCTGGGCAAGAAGGGGCGCCTGTCAGGGGTGCTCGGGGCCATGGGCAAGCTCTCTGCCGAGGAGCGGCCCCTGGTGGGCCAGCGCGCCAACGTGCTCAAGGAGCAGGTGCAGAGCCTGCTGACCGCGCGCCTGGATGCTGTGCAGGAGGCGGCCATGGCCGCCAAGATCGCCAGCGAAACGCTCGATGTCACCGCGACCAGCAGCTACGTGCGGCCGGGGCATCGCCACCCGTTGATCAGCACGACCGAAGAGATCGTCGACATCTTTGCCGGGCTGGGTTACGAGGTCTCTGAAGGCCCTGAGATCGAAACCGACTACTACAACTTCACGGCCCTCAACATCCCGCCGCACCACCCGGCGCGCGACATGCAGGACACCTTCTACCTGGAGGACGGCCGCCTGCTGCGCACCCACACCTCGCCGGTGCAGATCCGCTACCTGGAGAGCAACCCGCCACCGGTGCGCATCGTGGCCCCCGGGCGCGTTTACCGCCGCGACGCTGTCGATGCCACCCACTCGCCGGTGTTCCACCAGGTCGAGGTGCTGGCGATCGATGAGGGGCTCGACTTCAGCCACCTGCGCGGCACGGTCATGGCCTTTTTGAAGGCGTTTTTTGGCGACCTGCCGGTGCGCTTTCGCGCCAGCTACTTCCCCTTCACCGAACCCAGCGCCGAGGTCGATGTGCAGTGGCGCGGCCGCTGGCTCGAGGTGATGGGCTGCGGCATGGTCGATCCGGCCGTGCTCGAGGGCCTGGGCCTCGATCCCGAGCGCTGGAGCGGTTTTGCCGCGGGGCTTGGGGTCGAGCGGTTTTGCATGGTGCGCCACGGCATCGACGACATCCGCCGGCTGTACACCAGCGATCTGCGCTTCCTAGAGCAGTTCTGAGGCTTGATGCAGCGGCCCAGGCAGGTCGCAGCGGGCAGCCATAAACTCAGTGTGTGTCTGCGAGCGATCGGTGCCCCGCGTCGGACTGATCGTCAATGACGGCAAGGACCTGGCCCTGAGCACGGCCGATGCCATCGAAGCCCGTTTCACGGCCGCCGGCCATGGCGTGGTGCGGGTCAGCAGCTCGGGCGGCATGGTGGGCTTTGCCAACCCCGACCAGCACCTGCGCACCCAGGGCTACAGGGCCTGCGTGCCGGGCAGCTTCGCCTCTGACCTGTCGCTGGCGATCGTGCTGGGCGGCGATGGCACGGTGCTGTCGGCAGCGCGCATGACCGCGCCGATCGGCGTGCCGATCCTGACCATCAACACGGGCCATCTGGGGTTTCTGGCTGAGGCCTACCTCGATCAGCTCGATGCGGTGATCGAACAGCTGCTGGCCGGCGACTGGAGCATCGAAGAGCGCACGATGCTGGTGGTCAGCGTCATGCGTGGTGAGCAACGCCGCTGGGAGGTGCTCTGCCTCAACGAGATGGCCCTGCACCGCGAGCCGCTGACCAGCATGTGCCATTTCGAAGTGGCGATCGGCCGCCACGCCCCGGTCGACATCGCCGCCGACGGGGTGATCCTGGCCACCCCTACCGGCTCGACGGCCTACGCCCTGAGTGCTGGCGGTCCGGTGATCACACCCGACTGCGCGGTCCTGCAGCTGACCCCGATCGCGGCCCATTCGCTGGCGTCGCGCGCCCTGGTGTTCAGCGACAGTGAGCCGGTGACGATTTTTCCGGCCACACCTGAGCGGCTGATGATGGTGGTCGACGGCAGCGCCGGTTGTTACATCTGGCCTGAAGACCGGGTGCTGATCCGCCGCAGCGACGATCCGGTGCGCTTTGTGCGTCTCGCTGACCACGAGTTCTTCCAGGTGCTGCGCAACAAGCTGGGCTGGGGCCTGCCCCACGTGGCCAAACCGGGCTGATGGGCGGCGCCACGGTGCTGCTGCTGGGCCGCCAGGCCGAGGCCCTGGCCTCCAGACTCGAGGCCTCGGGGTATCAACCCCTGCTGGGCGGCACCTCAAGCGCCGAGCAGCTGCCCGACGTTGTGGTGCTGGCCGCCAGCGCAGCCGGGCACATCGCCCAGCTGCGCAGCCTGTACGGCAGCACACCGATCCTTCTGGATCTGGTCGACGACGGGCTCGAGCAGCGCAGCCATTGCCTCAGCAGCGGTGCCGACGATTTCTGGCTGTCGGGCCAGGGGCCCAGCGATCTGCTGGTGCGGCTGCGACTGCACCTGAGCCTGCGCCGGCAAGCGGAACCCGAGCGGGTGTTGCAGGTGGCCGACCTGGTGCTCACCCCCAGCCGCCGGCAGGTGCGCCGCGGGCCGCGCAACGTGCCGCTCACCGCCCGCGAATACCAACTGCTGCTGCTGCTGATCGAGCGCGCCGGCCAGGTGCTCAGCCGTGAGGAGATCCTGGGGCGGGTCTGGAGCGACCAACAGGGCGCAGCCAGCAATGTGATCGAGGTGTATGTGCGCTATCTGCGCCAGAAACTGGAGGCCGCAGGCGAACGCCGCCTGATCCACACCGTGCGCGGCCAGGGCTACAGCCTCTGCGATGGCATTCCCCAGATCCCCTGACGTGACTGCTGAGCGCAAACCCCTGCTTCGCCTCAGCCTCACCGCTGCCCTGCTGGCAACCAGTGGCGTGAGCCTGGCGCCGGCCGTGGCAAGCCCCAACAGAGCCCAGCAGTTGCCCCTGGAGGCGCAATGGTGCCTGCAACCGCAGACCTGCATCCTGCTGGAGGTGGCCGATGAACCGCACGAACAGGCCAAGGGGCTGCAGCATCGCGCGCCACTGCCGCCGCTGCGGGGCATGTGGTTCCCCTTTCGCTCCGACATCTTGATGCGGTTCTGGATGCACCAGACGCCGTCACCGCTCGACATGCTGTTCATCGACGACGGGCGTGTGATCGCGATCGAGGCCAACGCCACACCCTGCGCAAGGCTGCCCTGCAGGTCGTATGGGCCCGATCAGCCTGGGGATGCCGTGATCGAGCTCGCCGCCGGCGAGGCTGCGCGGCTGGGCATCAGCGTGGGCACCGCCGTGCAGATCAAGCCGCTGCCGGCTTCTGCGCGCTGAGCACCAGCACTGGGTTCAAAGGCGCCAGGCGCGTGCCATCGGCCAGGGGAGCCCCGCGCCAGGCCTGGATCTGCGTGACGCTCAGCTCCAGTCCTGCGCGCTCCAGCAGCGGCCGCAGCTCGGCCAGTGCTTCCAGCGTGGCCAGTGGAATCACGATCACCCCACCAGGCCGCAGCCTCCCGCAGGCCGCTGCGGCGATCGCGGCGCGCGTGCTGCCGCCCCCACCGATCAGAACACGATCGGGATCGGGCAGCTGGGCCAACGCCTCTGGGGCACGGCCCTCGAGCGCCCCGCCTGCAGCCAGGCTTGCCGCAACCCCGAAACGCTCGGCATTGCGGCGGATCAGCGCCGCACCACCACCGCGCTGCTCGAGGGCCCAAAGCGTGAGCCCAGGCCGCAGCCGCAGCGCTTCGATACCGACGCTGCCCACCCCGGCGCCGATGTCCCAGAGCACCCCTATTGGCGGCAGGCGCAGCTCAGCCAGGAGCTGAATGCGCACCTCGCGCTTGGTCATCAACCCGGGGCGATCGCTGTGCTGCAGCCAGAGGCCATCAGCGATGCCAAACAACGGCAGATCAGCGAGGGACGGGGCTGGGGGCGCAGCAGCGATCAGCACCACCAGATGCAGCGGATCGAGATCCGCAGGCAGCGGCTGCTGCGGCGCCAGCTGCTGCACCCGCTCATCGGGATGCCCCAGGCGCTCACACAACCAGAAGCCATAGGCCGCTTCAAGCCCCGCGGCCTGCAGCATGCAGCGCACCGCCCCGGCACCACCGCGGTGGGGATCGGTGAGCACCACCAGGGCCGCCGGGCGCTGCTGCAAGCGCGCCGCCAAGGGCTCGCTCTCACGGCCATGCAGGCTGATCCACTGGGCGTCCTGCCAGGGCCGGCCGATGCGGGCAAAGGCCAGCTGCAGGGAGCAGGGAGCCGGCTGAATGCGCAGCGCCCCAGCGCCAAAATGCTCGAGCAGCAGCCGCCCGATCCCAAACCACAGGGGATCACCGCTGGCGAGCACCACGATGCTCAGACCTGCCTGGCGGGCAGCCTCGAGGCGCTCAAGCAACACGGCAGGCTGATCGCTGCTGAGCAGCTCAGGATGCAGCTCACGGCGCTCAAACCACTGCGCCTGGCGGGCCAGCAGCCGCTGCGGCAAGGCCACCAGATCGGCCGCCATGAGTTGATCCTGCAGGGCAGCCGGCAGGCCATCGACCCCCGAGGCATCGGTTCCGACCACAACGATCGGCAGCAGCGGCGGTGAGCTCGGCAGGGATCGGACTCGCAAGGCACCTCCCCATGTTGCGGCGTGATCAACCCGCTGCCCGACAAGATTGGACAGACGATGCCAACCGCCCATCCCCATGGCCGAACGCCGCCGCCGCATCCATGAGCTGGTGCTGGCGTTGATCGCCCAGCAGAGCGATCTGGAGCTGCTCGATGGCGACGACGCGCTGCCCAACCAGAACCCGGCCAGCTGGATCGAACGCAACCGGCGGCTGGTGCAGCGCTACCAGGGGCTGGTGCGCACCGCTGTGACCCTGGACGCCCTGATCGATCAGGAGGCCGGCGGCGATTGAGCTGTGCTGCGCCATCTCTGACAAGCTGTCGCCATCGCACGACCCCTGCCGGAACCAACCGATGGCGCGCCTTGGCCTTTCGAAGCTTGTTGCGCTGCTCAAGCAGGGCCTTGGCAAGCGCACGTCAGCCGACGCGGCTGAGACGCAACCGCTGAGCTGCGCCTGGAACCGTCCGTTGGGCCTGGGCTGGGAGCAGCCCTACACCGTGCGCTACGCCAGCAACCTCGACGACGGCCCCAACCACGGCATGCCGCTGGGGGGCTTCGGCGCAGGCTGCATCGGCCGCGCGCCTGACGGCAGCTTCAACCTGTGGCACCTCGATGGCGGTGAGCACTGGTTCGGCACCCTGCCTGACTGTCAGTTCGCCCTGTTTGAGAGCGACGGCAACGCCAGTCGCGCCCACGCGCTGGCCGTCAAGCCCGAGCGCGATGCCAGCCGGCCGCAGGCCGGCAAACCCCTGGGCGCCTGGAGCTGGTACCCCGCCAGCACTCCCGAGCACAGCACCGGCCTCTATGAAGCGCGCTACCCCCTGAGCCGCATGCGCTACCAGGGCGTCTTCAGCGCCCAGGTGAGCTGCGAGGCCTACAGCCCGATCATTCCAGGCGACTACCAGCGCACCAGCTACCCGCTGGCGGTGTTCGCCTGGCGCCTGCACAACCCAACGCGCAAGCCGCTGGAGCTGTCGCTGCTGTTGAGCTGGCGCAACACGGTGGGCTGGTTCACCAACACCGACCCGTCGGCCTCAGTGCATTTCCGCGACGACGGCAGCCCCGAGCACAACTATGTGCCGGCGATCGGCGCAAGCGAAGGGCAGCGCAACCGCTGGCATGAGCAGGGCGGCATGAAGGCGATCGTGCTCGATGGCGACCACTCCAGACCCGTGCAGGAAGGCGAAGGCCAGTGGTGTCTGGCGGTGCCGGATGAAACCACCCTGGCCGCCCATGGCATCAGCGCCGAGGTGCTGCGCTGCAGCCGCTGGGACCCCAGTGGCGATGGCGCCGAGATCTGGCGTTCCTTCGCCCGCGATGGCTCGATCCCTGAGAGCAACGACGACCGCCGCAGCCGCAGCGGCGAACCGGCCAGTGCCGCGATCGCCGTGCGCCTGCGGCTCGAGCCCGGCGCCACCGCCGAGATTCCTGTGGTGATCAGCTGGGATCTGCCGGTGACAGCGTTTGCGACCGGAACCCGAGCGCTGCGCCGCTACACCGACTTTTTCGGTACTAGCGGCACCCATGCCGCGGCCATCGCCGCCGAGGGCCTCGAGCACTGGCGCAGCTGGCGCCGTGCCATCGAGGCTTGGCAACAGCCAGTGCTCGAGCGCAGCGACCTGGGCGAGCCCGTGCGCATGGCCCTGCTCAACGAGCTCTACGACCTGGCCAGTGGCGGCAGCCTCTGGAGCGCCGCCAGCCCCGACGATCCGGTGGGGCGTTTCGGGGTGCTCGAGTGCCTCGACTACGCCTGGTACGAGAGCCTCGATGTGCGGCTGTACGGCTCGTTTGCGCTGCTGCAGTTGTGGCCCGAGCTCGACAAGGCGGTGCTGCGCAGCTTTGCCCGGGCGATCGGAGCGGCGGACCCCACACCGCGGCCGATCGGCTGGTACTTCACCCAGGGCAAGGGCCGCGTCGAGGCAGCCCGCAAGGTCAAAGGGGCCACCCCCCACGACCTGGGTGCCCCCAACGAACGCCCCTGGGATGCCACCAACTACACCGCTTACCAGGACTGCAACCTCTGGAAGGACCTGGCCAGCGACTTTGTGCTGCAGGTGTGGCGCACCTTCAAACTCGCCAAAGGAGGCGAGGACGTGCGCTTTCTGGCCGACTGCTGGCCGGCGGCCGTCGAGGCCCTGACCTACCTCAAGAGCTTTGACGCCAACAACGACGGCCTGCCCGACAACGGTGGCGCCCCCGACCAGACCTTTGACGACTGGCCGCTGAAAGGGGTGAGCGCCTACTGCGGCGCCCTGTGGATCGCGGCGCTGGAGGCGGCCCTGGCCATGGCCCAGCGGCTGCAGCTGGAGCTGGGGCTCGACACCAGCGAGCAGCAGCGCACCTTCGGCGACTGGCTGGGCCAGAGCCGCGCCAACTTTGACGCCCTGCTCTGGAACGGCGAGTACTACAACATCGACGCCGAAAGCGGCACACCGGTGGTCATGGCCGACCAGCTGTGCGGCGATTTTTACGCCCGGCTGCTGGGCCTACCGGCGGTGGTGGCCGATGATCGCGCCCGTTCGGCACTGGGCGCCATCAAGCAAGCGTGCTTCGAGCGTTTCGAAGGCGGCAAACTCGGGGTCGCCAACGGCCTGCGCCGCGACGGCACGCCGCTTGATCCCAACGGCACCCACCCGCTCGAGGTGTGGACCGGCATCAACTTTGGCCTGGCCGCGTACTACCGCCTCATGGGCGACACAGCCACCGCCCTGGCCATCACCGGCGCGGTGGTCGAGCAGGTCTACAGCGGCGGCCTGCAGTTCCGCACCCCCGAGGCGATCACCGCGGCGGGCACCTTCAGGGCCTGCCACTACCTGCGCGCCATGGCGATCTGGGCGCTGTGGGCCACCCACACCGACTGGCAGCCGATCGGGCCGGAACAGGCTTAATCCAAGAGGGTTGAGCCAACCCGATCGGAGCGTGGTAGCAAGCTTTCAAGGCCTTACTGCAGATGACCATGGTCATCTGTGCAAGCGCGCCAACACCTTGATGCCGCCATGCCAGAACCCGGCTGCCCGCCTCGCCGCGGCGCCCCGCTTCCATACGCTGGCCACACATCTGCCCATGGGGAAGGCCTGTTGATGCGCCCGCTACTGGTTCTGCTGTCGTGCCTGCTGATGCTGCTGGGACCGATCCAGCCCGGTTGGGCCCAGCTGCACACCCATCTCGATGAGAACGGCAGCGAGGTGGTGCGCAGCCTTGAGAGCCTGCGCGATCTCGACTATCAAAGTTGGCAGGTGGTGGCCTACCGCAGTGGCCCGCCAGGGCCGGATGCGCCGCTGACGCTGCGCATCGTTGGCTATCCCGGCAAGGTGCGGCTCGATCACCCAACCGACCTGCAGGTGAGTGCCGGGCGCCGCCATTGGGATCTGCCCGACATCACCACCGCCAACCCCAAGCTGGCGGCCGACAGCCGCGATGCCGCCGCCGAATTTGACCTCAAACCGCTGATCAACGATCTGGCCAACGATCGCCCGCTGCGGCTGGCCCTGGGGGGGGTGTTTGTGGAGCTGCCGGTGCCGCCCTTTGTGGTGGCCGAGTGGCGCAGCCTGGTGGAGGCGGTCTGAGCCCAACTCTGACCTTCAGAATTCGGCTGCAATCAGCTCGCGCAATCGCCTGACGTTGCCATCGGTTGGCTCGAGCAGGACCTCCGCAACCGCTCGGCTGTATCGAGTTTCTCGATCGAGGCGATATACCTGGCGTTCTCTTCTCTCAACCTGGCGGTCTCTTCGATCATTTCCACGGTCCCACTCAAGGCCGAGATCAACCAGGAGAGCCGCTGACGCCAAGACAAAGGCCGCGAGGCTCCAACCCAACAGGGCAGAGGACGCTTGGGCTTGGTTGGGCGCTGCAGTGGTTCCATCGACAAAAAAGCGCAGGAGAGCCGCCAGGGCATAGAAGAAGGTAACCAGAACCCTGGGCAACAGAGCAAGAAAAGCCAGCATGGTGATCTGAGCCTTCGCAATGGCGGCTATCTCTTCAGTGCCACCCCCCGTTTCAACGGCCGATGCGGCGCAGTGGCTGCCGTGGATGCGGCGCGCCCTGGAGCTGGCGGCCCTGGGGGCGGGGCGCACCAGCCCCAACCCCTTGGTGGGGGCCGTGGTGCTCGACGCCGCTGGCACCTTGGTGGGCGAGGGCTACCACGCCTGCGCCGGCACCCCCCACGCCGAGGTGCATGCGCTGCATCAGGCGGGGCCGCGAGCCCGGGGCGGCACCTTGATCGTGACGCTTGAGCCCTGCTGCCACCACGGACGCACCCCGCCCTGCGCCGATGCGGTGATCGCCGCCGGCATCGCCCGGGTGGTGGTGGCGATGGCCGACCCCAACCCCCAGGTGGCCGGCGGCGGCATCGCCCAGCTGCGCGCCGCCGGCCTCGAGGTGATCACGGGGGTCGCTGATACCGAAGCCCAGGCCCTGAACCGCGCCTTTGTGCACCGGATCCAAACGGGCCGCCCGTTGGGCATCTTGAAGTGGGCGATGAGCCTCGATGGCCGCACCGCCCTGAGCAATGGCGCCAGCCAGTGGATCAGTGGCCCGCCGGCACGCGCCTGGGTGCACCAACTGCGGGCACACTGCGATGCGGTGATCGTGGGCGGCGGAACCCTGCGGGCCGATGACCCCCTGCTCACCAGCCGCGGCCAGCGCGAGCCCGAGCCCTTGCGGGTGGTGATCAGCCGCAGCCTGGAGCTGCCCGAGACCGCCCAGCTGTGGGACACCTCCTCGGCAGCGACCCTGATCGCCCACGGCCCCGAGGCACCCGCCGAGGCTCGCGCCAGGCTTGCGGCCCTTGCGGCGGCGCACCCTGGGGTGCAAACGCTGGAGCTGGGCGCCTGCAGCGCAACGGCGTTGCTTGAGGCGCTGGCAGCGCGGGGCTGCAATCAGGTGCTGTGGGAATGCGGCCCCGAACTGGCCGCCGCGGCCCTGCGTGAGGGCTGCGTGCAGCAGGTGGCCGCCGTGATCGCCCCCAAGCTGCTGGGCGGCACCCCGGCCCGCACGCCCCTGGGCGACCTGGGCTTCACCGCCCTCGATCAGCTGCCCCTCTGGCAGGCCTCAGCGCCCCAGCAGCTGGGCGCGGACCTGCTGTGGACGCTCACCCAGGAGGCCCCATGAGCACCACCGCAAGCACCCTGCTGGCCCTGCCGATTTTGCTGAGCACCCTGGCGGCTGCTGCGCTGAGCTGGCTGCTGCTCGATCTGCTGGGCCGCCGCAACGGCAGCGCCAGCCTGGGGCGCCGCCTGCTGCTGCGCTGCCGCCTCAGCGTCAGTGCCACGGTGCTGCTGGCAGGGCTGAGCTGGTGGCTGCTGGAACTGGGCGGGCAGCTGGGCGCCGATCTACCCCGTAGCGGCGAGCAGGTGCGCAACGCCCTGATCTCCCTGGGGTTGATGTGGACGCTGCTGCGCTGCAAAGGGGTGCTCCTGCGTTACGTGCAGGAGCACCAGGGGCTGTGGCCGCCGGGCAGCAGCCGCAGCCAGTACCTATTTGACCTGATCAACAAGCTGATCACCACAGCGGTGGTGCTGATCGGTGTGGTCGAAAGCCTGCGGCTACTGGGGGTGTCGGCCGGGGTGCTGTTTGCCGCCAGCGGCTTCAGCGCGGCGGCGGTGGGCTTCGGCGCCCGCACCCTGATCGAGAACCTGCTCAGCGGCGTGATGCTCTACATCAACCGCCCGTTTGTGGTGGGCGATCAGATCACCATTCCCGAGCAGAACCAGCAGGGCACGGTCAGCCGCATCAGCGCTTACTACACCGAACTGCTCACCCCCGACCGCCAACCGCTCTACATCCCCAATGCGGTGTTCGCCAGCCAGGCGGTGATCAACGCCCGCCGGCGCGAGCAGCGCGAACTGGTGCTCGAGCTGCTGCTGCGCCCTCAGGACCATGGCGCCATTGAAGCCATCACCGCCGAACTGCAGGCCCAGCTGGCCCAGACCCCTGGTGTAGCCCCCGAGCTGCCCCGACGGGTGCATGCGGTGGGCATCGACGCTGCCGGCCTGCACCTGCGGCTGCAGTGCTTCTGCAGCAGCGACCTCGATCAGGCCCTGGCGCTGCAGCAACAGCTGCTGCTGGCCATGGCCGCCGCCATCGAACGACACGGCGCCGCACTGGCCCAACCGCTGGCTGGGCTCAGATCAGCTCCGGATGACGCGGATCTCCCTTGAACGGCCCTTCCACCTGGGAGGTGATCCAGCCGCCGTAAAAGCCGCCGGGCTGGGGCGTGACGCGCTCGCCCGCCAGCCAGACCGCATCCATGAGCCCTGGATACAGGGCAAACCAACCGGCAATCGGGGTAAAGGCTTCTGTGGGCTCGGGGTACTGCCACACCGCCCGCTGCAGTCGCCGATCAGCCACCACCACATCGCAATAGCGGGCCACCCCCTTCCACTCGCAGAAGCTGCGGCCTGCGGCCGGCTGCAGCAACTCAAGCCGCAGTGCCGCAGGCGGCAGATACACGGTGGGCGGATGGAACGTCTCGCACACCTTGAAGATCTGCAGCGGCCCGCCCTCGCCCCCGGCGGCAGCGGTGTCGCACAGCACCTGGCCCAACGCCTCCACTCGCACGCTGTCGTGGCTGGCGCGCAGCTCGGGCGGCCTTGGGTACTCGGCGACGCGTTCAGCCATAGACAAAGTGGCGCAGCTTGCGCGCCTCCTCTCCCGCCCGGCGCTGCAGCTCCTGGTCGCTGAGGGCCTGCTCCGCGCGCGCCTGCGCGGCGATCACATCGGCCTCATCGACGGCATACCCCGCGCCGCGGGCCAGGGCCAGAAACGCAGCGATCTCCAGGGGCTGCTCCAGCTGGGGCTGCAACTGCGGATCCTGGCGGGCGGCCGTCACAAAGGCATCCAGTTGCTCGAGGCTCACAAGGGAAGGTTCAACTGGGCCTGGTCTAACGGCGCCGCGGTGGTTGCGCTGGAACCTGCAACAGGCTGGATGCTCCACTCCGCAGGATCCCAGGGCTCCAGCAGAGGCTCCAGCGCCCGCAGGCCCGGGCCGTCGACCTGCTCCAGCCAGGGTTCTTCGAGCCCATGCGGAACGATCACCGGCATGCGGTCGTGCAACGGCGCCACCAGGGCGTTGGGCCGGGTGGTGAGCACGCAGCAGCTCTCGAGCTCGCTGCCGTCGGGGCCGATCCAGCGTTCCCACAGACCCGCCAGCCAGAACAGCTCACCGCCAGCCGGGGCGATGCGGCGCCCCTTTTCAAAAAAGGCCGTCGCCGGCATCAGGCAGCGCCGGTGACGCCAGGCGCCGCGAAAGGTGGCTTTCTCGGCCACGGTTTCGCTGCGGGCATTAAAGGGGCGAGGCCGGCGCTTGCCATCGGGCCCCGGTGCCAGAGGGTCCTTGACCCAATCGGGCAACAGACCCCACAGCATCAGCGCCGCCTCCTGGCGGCCATGCTCACTGCGCAACGCCAGCAGCGGCTCACCCGGCAGCACCAGCGCGCGCGGGGCGTAATGCTGCGCCAGCCCGGCCGGCAGCGGGCAGGCCAGCTGCGCTGCCACAGCCGCCAGGGGAGCCTCAAGGGCAAAACGTCCGCACATGCCTGCCTAACCCCGTTCGGATACCCACCCCCGAGGCGGATCGGCTCCGCCTAGGGCGGTCCTAGCTTGGGCCCACTGTCGCGTGAAGCCAAAAGGCCCGCAGCACCATGCCGATTCGTCAGGACGACAACCAGCCGAACCGGCGCATCGGCATCGTCAACCTGGTGCTGATCGGCTTTGGTGTGCTGCTGCTGTTCAGCAACTTTTTGCCGAATCCGGCGATGCAGGTGCCGCGGGTGCCCTACTCGCTGTTCATTGACCAGGTCAACGACGACAACGTCAAGCGGGCTTACATCACCAGCGATCAGATCCGCTACGAGCTCAAGGCCCCGCCGGCCGAAGACGCGCCCACGGTGCTCTCGACCACGCCGATCTTCGACATGGATCTGCCCCAGCGGCTCGAGCAGCACGGCGTCGAATTTGCCGCCGCCCCGCCCAAAAAACCAAGCTTCATCACCACGGCGCTGAGCTGGGTGGTGCCGCCCTTGATCTTCATTTTGGTGCTGCAGTTCTTTGCCCGCCGCAGCGGCATGGGCGGCGCCCAGGGGGCCCTCAGCTTCACCAAGAGCAAGGCCAAGGTGTACGTGCCCGATGAGGAATCGCGCGTCACCTTCGCCGATGTCGCCGGTGTCGATGAGGCCAAGGACGAGCTCACCGAGATCGTCGACTTCCTCAAAACCCCAGAGCGCTACACCGCCATCGGCGCCCGCATCCCCAAGGGGGTGCTGCTGGTGGGCCCTCCCGGCACCGGTAAGACCCTGCTCTCCAAGGCCGTGGCCGGTGAGGCGAGCGTGCCGTTCTTCATCATCAGCGGCTCGGAGTTCGTCGAGCTGTTCGTGGGTGCGGGCGCGGCGCGGGTGCGCGATCTGTTTGAGGAAGCCAAGAAAAAGGCGCCCTGCATCATCTTCATCGACGAGCTCGATGCGATCGGCAAGAGCCGCGCCGGCTCGATGGGTGTGGTCGGCGGCAACGACGAGCGCGAGCAGACCCTCAACCAGCTGCTCACCGAGATGGACGGCTTTGCCGCCAAAGACAAACCGGTGATCGTGCTGGCCGCCACCAACCAGCCCGAAACCCTTGACGCCGCGCTGCTGCGCCCAGGCCGCTTTGACCGTCAGGTGCTGGTCGACCGCCCCGACCTGAGCGGTCGCCGCACGATCCTCGACATCTATGCCAAGAAGGTAAAGCTGTCCGGTGAGGTGGATCTGGACCGCATCGCCCAGGCCACCGCCGGCTTTGCCGGTGCTGACCTGGCCAACCTGGTCAATGAAGCCGCGCTGCTGGCCGCCCGTGCCAAGCGCACCCAGGTGGAGCAGGGCGACCTCAACGAGGCGATCGAGCGCGTCGTCGCCGGTCTTGAGAAAAAGAGCCGCGTGCTCCAGCCCGACGAAAAGAAAGTGGTGGCGTATCACGAGGTGGGCCACGCCATCGTCGGCCACCTGATGCCTGGCGGCAGCAAGGTCGCCAAGATCTCGATCGTGCCCCGCGGCATGAGCGCCCTGGGCTACACCCTGCAGCTGCCCACCGAAGAGCGCTTCCTCAACTCCAAGGACGACCTCGAAGGCCAGATCGCCACGTTGCTGGGCGGCCGCAGCGCCGAAGAGGTGGTCTTTGGCGCGGTGACCACCGGCGCCGCCAACGACCTACAGCGCGCCACCGACATTGCCGAGCAGATGGTCGGCACCTACGGCATGAGCGAAACCCTGGGCCCCCTGGCCTACGACAAGCAGGGCGGCAGCCGCTTTCTGGGCGGCGCCAACAACCCCCGCCGCGCCGTGAGCGACACCACCGCCCAGGCCATCGACCGCGAGGTGCGGGGTCTGGTCGACCGCGCCCACGACCGGGCCCTGGCGATCCTGCGCCACAACCGCGATCTGCTCGAGCGCATCTCGATGGAGATCCTCGACAAGGAAGTGATCGAAGGCGACACGCTCAAGAGCCTGCTCTCGGAAAGCACGATGCCCGAAGAGGCGTTGTCAGGCGCCTGAGCCCTCAACAGAATGCGGGCAGGTTGGCGATCGACGGGTGGATCTGGAGCACTTGCTCGCCAACATTGCCCAGCACCGGGTTGAGGCGCCAGAACCATCGAAATGCCGATGGTCTGCCGATCAAGCCGCAGGCGAGGGGTTGCACTACAGCAACCGCAATGAGCGCCTGGGGATCAACTTTCAGGTTGAGAAGCTGGCTTTTGCCGGCCTCCAGGTCATGGACCCGCGGGTGGTGGTGATCGCTGCAGGCTGCTGCAACGAGAAACATCGCCACGCCCATGAGTCGATCTTTGTGGTGCTCAGCGGCGAAGCCGAGATCCAGATCGGCCAGCAAACCACCGTGCTGGGGCCAGGTGCTGTGGCCTATGTGCCCCGCTGGGTCGTGCACCAGAGCCGAAACCGATCGGCTACCGAGCCGTTGACGCTGCTGGCGATCACCGACTTCGGACTGACCTCGGCCGTGCTCGGTGATTACGACTCCCGCACACGGCTGAAAGCCGGCGGCGTCGACGCCTTTGCGCAAGATCCCCAGACCCCCTGAATCGATGAGCTTTTTCAACACCCTGCCCAGCGACCTGCAGCAGGCGCTTCAGCAACTCGGTCTGCGGCGTCAGCTGGAACCTGGGGACGTGCTGATCGCGCGTGGGGGCTTTGACAAGAACCTGTTCGTGCTCGAAAGCGGCGAGCTGCGGGTCGACACCAGCCGCAACGGGCAGGAGCTGAGCATCGCGCTCAAGCCCGGCGACGTGGTGGGCGAGATGGCCTTTCTCGACAACCGGCCGCGCACGGCAACCGTGATCGCCAGCAGGCCCAGCACCGTGCTGGCCTTTGACCGCGAGGCCACCTTCCAGCACCTCAGCGACAGGCCGCTGGAACTCAACGAGCTGATCAATCGCCTGGCCGGCCTGCAACGCAGCCGTCTGCAGGACGCTGCCGCCAAGGACCAGCGCGAGCATGGCGCCATCGTCGATGCGCTGGCCGCTGAAGCGCTCGCGCACCGCGCCGTCAACCATCCGTACCTGCAGGCGCTGGCGTCGGGGGACCTGCCCGACACCACCGCAGCCCTGGCCGATTTTGCCCGCCACTACTACGGCTACTCCGCCCACTTTCCCCGCTACCTCACCGCCCTGATCTCCAAGCTGGAGCGCCCCGATCACCGCGCCGCCCTGCTCGAAAACCTGACCGAGGAGTCGGGTCAATACGAAGACGAGGAACTGGCTGAACTGCAGCAGTGCGGGGTGCAGAGCGAATGGATCGTCGGCATTCCCCATCCGCAGCTGTTCCAGCGGTTCCGCCGGGCCCTGGGGGTGGACAACACCGATGCCGCCGATGACCACATCGAAGTGGTGTGCTGGCGGGAGCTGTTCCTCTCGATCCTGACCAACGGCTCACCGGCCGAAGCGCTCGGCGCCCTGGGCTTGGGCACCGAGACGATCGTGCAGACCATCTACCAGCCGTTCGTCGATGCGATCGATTGGATCGGCAGCCTCAGCCCCGAAGACGCCGTGTTCTTCCCGTTGCACACCGCCGTCGACGACCATCACCAGGCCACCCTCAAGGCGATCGCCACCGATTTCGCCGCCACAGCCCAGGGTCGTGCCGATCTCGCCAAGGGGATGCGCAAGGCTCTCGCCCTGCGCGATGCCTTCTGGGGCTGGCTGCATGAGCGAGCCAAAGCCCAGCCCGCCGCAGCCTGAACCACCATGAGCAACGCCATCAGCACCCAGGACCTTTACGACCAGGCGGCCGCGCAGTGGAGCCGCAGCGAGCAGCTGCTGCTCAGCGATTTCACCGCCCGGCCGCGGGTGCTCGAAGCCGCTGGCGATGTCCGCGGCCAGCATCTGTGGGATCTGGGCTGCGGCGAGGGGTATGTGGGCCGGCAACTGGCGGCGGGCCAGCCGCGCCGCATCGACGGATTTGACCTCTCCGAGGAGATGATTGCCAGCGCCCGTCAGCAGGCCGGAGCGCTGGCTGCCGAGCAGGGCGGACCGCTGCACTACGCCACGGCCAACCTGTCCGACGCCAGTCAGTTTCCCGAGGGTCAATGCGATGGCGCCATCGCCGTGTTTCTGTTCAACTACCTGAGCATCGCGGCCATGGAGGCGGTGCTGCAGCGTTGCCATCAGGCGATCCGCCCGGGCGGCGTCCTGATCTTCACGGTGCCGCACCCGGCGCTGGCCTTTCTGCGGCCGGCGGAGCCGCCGTTTTACCTGGAGCCCCAGGGGCACACCTACCTGGGCAGCAGCGACGTGCAGTTCGAAGGGCGCATCTGGCGCCGCGACGGGGTGAGCAACCCGGTGCGCTCGATCCACAAGACCTTTGCCGACTACATCGGTGCGCTGCAGCGCAGTGGCTGGAGCGCGCTGCCCGTGGTGCAGGAACTGGGCGTCACCGCCGAACACCTGCAGGTGGATCCCGCCTTCTTTGCGCCGCTGCAGGGCTGCCCGCTGCACCTGCTGTTTCAGCTGCGACGCTGAGCCCGATGCCGTCCCCGAACGCACGCATGACCAAGCCGTTCAGCTGGAGCGCTGCCGAACTCGCCAGCAGGCCCCAGTGGCGCTTCAACGGCAGCCCTGAGCTGCTCAAGCTTGATGCGGCCGCGCTGAACGCCTGGATGGAACCGGTGATCACCGAGCTGACCCAGGGCTCGGGTGCCGCCCTGATCCAGGGGTTGGGGCAGGTCAGCGAGCCCGACCTGCGCGCGCTCTATCTGGCGATCGGGCGCTGCATCGGCAGCGTCGACACCACCTATGGCGAGCTCTACGACGTGGTCGACACCGGCGCGTCGTACCTCGAGAAGGCGATTCCGGTCTCCCAGACCAACGCCTCCACCTCGGTGCACACCGACAGCTCCCGGCTCGAGACCCATCCCCGCTGGGTGGGCCTGGCCTGCGTGCGGCAGGCACCGGTGGGCGGGGGCTCGCGCATCGTGTCGGCGGTGGCCGTGCACGACCACCTGGCGGCCCACGACCCTGCAGCGCTGGCGAGGCTGCAGCAGCCTTTTTTCCGCGATGTGGTCACACCCGGCAGCGAGACCAATGCCCTGGAGCTGATCCGCGGCAATGCCTTTGCCGTATACAGCCAGGCCGATGACGGTCCGACCCTGCGCTACATGCGCTATTGGATCGAAAAGGCCCATCAACGCCTCAACCAGCCGCTCGAGCCCCTGGATCTGGCCGCCTTCGACCGGCTCGATCAGACCCTCAACGACCCACGCTTCCGCTACGACTTCGATCTGGCGCCCGGCGATCTGCTGTTCATCGACAACCACAAACTCGCCCACGACCGCGATGCCTTCGTCGATGACCCGCAAGCACCGCGGCTGATGGTGCGGCTGTGGCTCAATGCCTAGACCTTGACGCCGGGGCCCTCGATCGCGGATAAGGGTTCTTTGAGACCGGCCCATGGTCAGCGCCGCCACCTCGAATGCTGTGCCGCAGAGCCTGCGCGCCCTGGCGGGCAGCGACCTGCTCTCCTCGGCTGATCTAAGCGCCGAGCAAACCGCAGCCCTGCTGCAGCTGGCGGCCGATCTCAAAGCGGGCCGCACCCTCATCGACCTGGGCGGCAAGGTGCTGGGGCTGATCTTTAGCAAGGCGTCCACCCGAACGCGGGTGAGTTTCACCGTGGCGATGGCGCGGCTGGGCGGGCAGACCATTGACCTGAACCCCCAGGTGAGCCAGGTGGGGCGCGGCGAGCCGGTGGCCGACACGGCCCGGGTGCTGAGCCGCTACGTCGATGCGCTGGCGATCCGCACCTTCGGCCAGGACGAGCTGGCCGAGTATGCGCACTGGGCGTCGATCCCGGTGATCAACGCGCTCACCGATCTCGAGCACCCCTGCCAGGCCCTGGCCGATTACCTCACCCTTGCCGAGGCCTTCGGCGATGCGCGCGGCCTCACCCTCACCTACCTGGGCGATGGCAACAACGTCGCCCATTCGCTGATGCTGTGCGGCGCCCTGCTGGGGGTCAACGTGCGCATCGGCTGCCCAGCGGGCTACGCGCCAGACCCGCAGGTGCTGGAGCACGCGCAACAGCTGGCTGCCGCCCAGGGCTGCACGGTGAGCGTGCTGCACGAGCCGCTGGCAGCCGTGCGCGGCGCCCATGCCCTCTACACCGATGTGTGGGCCTCGATGGGCCAGGAACAGGAAAAGGCCGAGCGCGAGCGGGCCTTTGCCGGCTGGTGCCTCAATGAAGAGCTAATCGCCGAGGCCGACAGCCGCGCCATCGTGCTGCACTGCCTGCCCGCCTACCGGGGCCTGGAGATCAGCGCCGGGGCCATGGAGGGCAGCGCCAGCCGCATCTTTGATCAGGCCGAAAACCGCCTGCACGCCCAGCAGGCCCTACTGGCGGCCCTGCTGGCGGGCTGAAGCACCCGGGGGGAAGAGCCTCGATCGAGCCTTCTGCAGTTGACCATGGTCATGACCATGGTCACGAACACAACGCCGGCCAACAGAGTCCTCTCTCACCACGGGCCCTTGGGCTCAGGCGGCAGCGGCCGTCTTGCGCCGCTGATTGGCCACCAGCACGGCAGCGCCGCCAGCGGCCACGACCAGGCCGCCACTGAGCGCCAGAAACACCAGGGTCTGCAGCAGCAACAGGGCAAAGCCCAGAGCCGAGAAGGCTGTGATGCGGATCTTGGCCTTGATCAGCAGGGTCAGCAGCAGCAGCACCGTGGCCTTGAGGGCCAGCACCTTGGCGGCGCTGAACGGGCACAACGGGTTGAACAGCATGACGCGATCGCAGCTGCTCCCATGTTGGTGGCGGGCAGCTAAAACCGCGGCTCCAGCGGCATCATCAAAGACAGCAGCTGCAGCCCCTGAAGAGCGGCATCGGTGCCGTTGCCGGCCGACACGACCGCCAACTGGGCATCGTCCAGTGGAACGCCCTCACCCACGAGGCGCTCAAAGCGCTCGAGCAGTGACGGCTGCACCGGAATACCGCGACTGGCCGCCAGCGCGACCAGATCGGCGCGGCTGCTGAGCCGCTCGAACTGAGCCCGAAAGTGTCCCCCGGGCTCGTTGAGCGCGCAAATCAACTCGGCGAGCGAATTGAGTTCAGAGGGGCGCAGCGCACCCAACTCAGCCACAGGGTGATCAGAGAGGGTGCGGCGGATCTGCTGCAGCACCTCGGGCGGGCAGACAGCAGGGGCAGAGGTCGCCATACGTCACAGCGGCGAGGGTCTAGCCGCAACGTAGTCAGCACATCGATCAACCCCCAACACTCGACAAACAGCCCGCCAAGCGGTACATCTGTATCAACGCGTGCCCCTTGCCCATGCCTGCCGGCCCCACCGAGCCCCTCACCAGCGCGCAGCAGGAGCTGTACGACTGGCTGGCCGATTACATCGGCGTGCATCGCCACAGCCCCTCGATTCGCCAGATGATGGAAGGCATGGGCCTGCGCTCACCGGCGCCGATCCAGAGCCGGCTCAAACACCTGCAGCAAAAAGGCTGGATCACCTGGCAGGAGGGCCAGGCCCGCACCCTGCAGCTGCTGGGCAACATGGCCGCGGGCATCCCGGTGCTGGGGGCGGTGGCCGCTGGCGGCCTGGTGGAGACCTTTGACGACGTGAGCGAGCGGCTCGAACTCGAGCCGGTGCTGGCCACCAAGGGCCTGTTCGCCCTCACCGTCAATGGCGATTCGATGGTCGACGCCCACATCGCCGATGGCGACGTGGTGCTGATGGAGCCGGTCAACGATCCTGCCCGGCTGCGCAACGGCACGATCGTGAGCGCACAGGTCGCCGGCAGCGGCACCACCCTCAAGCACTTTCACCGCCAGGGCGGCACCGTGACCCTCGAAGCCGCCAACCCCGCCTACCAGCCGATCGTGCTGCCGGCCGACCAGGTGGCCGTGCAGGGCAAGCTGGTGGCCGTGTGGCGCCAGGTGTAGCGAGCGGGCCGCGTTGTAAGCTCTCCTGACGCCAGGCAAGGCCTCCGGGCCAGGGCAGAACGACCAGCGTTCCACCCGCCACGCGTACCCACGGGGCCATAGCTCAGCTGGTAGAGCACCTGCATGGCATGCAGGGGGTCAGCGGTTCGAGTCCGCTTGGCTCCATTCCTTCAGACCTCTTGCGGTGCAGGGGGTCTTGAAAAAAAGGCTTTAGCTCAAGACCAAAGGGATTGATGCTTGGGCGCAAATTTGGGCGCAGACAGGTGGACATCAATGACCGAAAGGGGGCCAGGGCTTAGGAGGCAGGGAGGTACGGGCATTGACGTCTTGAAAGCTGATCCATAGCCAGAGCAGTGTCGAACCATGAGCACAGGGCAAAATGTGGGGCTATCAATCCTGAGATGGGCTGGAAGCAGTCCCTGGTATCGCTGGCCCTGGTGGCGGGTCTCCCCTGCAGCGCCCTGGCCCACGGTGGTGGCCTAAATGCTGACGGGTGCCATACCAACAAAAAAACCGGCGACTACCACTGCCATAGAGGTGGTTCGGGAGGAAGCACCAGTAGGGGAGGTGGAAGCTCGATCTACATCGCCCCTGCAGCCAGCCCCCCGCCCAAAAAACAGCGGCCAAAGGTCCCTGAGGCTTCAGGTCCTGTCGTCATGATCTCGGTTGGGGATGGCGACACCATTCGAGTGAAAACTGCCACTGGTCAACCTGTCACCATTCGTCTTGCCTGCATCGATGCTCCGGAAACCGCTCAAGGCGAAAGCGGAGCGACGGCGACTGGCTATCTGCGGATGTTGTTGCGGGGGTGGCCTCGAGATCATTCCGCAGACGGTTGATCGCTACGGCCGCACCGTTGGTGAGGTCATCGCAGGAGGACGCAACGTGAACCTTGAAATGGTTCGTGCTGGAGTTCCTTACGCATATCGGGATTACTTGAGCGGATGTGATGAGAACGCTTATCTCAACGCCGAAAACCAAGCGGAGATGAGGCGTCTCGGCGTATGGCGCTACGGGGGCGAGCAGCGTCCGTGGGATTTCAGGAAGCAGCGCTAGTCACTGGCAGTAAGACCCGACAAATGTCGCTTGCGCCTGCCAGCTGGTGCGGAGATGCTGTGTTCACGTTCCACAAGGGACACCACCTCACACCCCCAATACCATGACCACCACCACCGACACCCTTCAAACGGCCGAAGTTCAGGAGCTGACCGATGAGCAACTGGAGCAGGTCAACGGCGGCTTCTTCTGGTTCTTCATCCCCATGATCTCCAAGATCGTCACAGTGGCCGCGAAGGCCATCGCCGGCCACTTCGCCAGCCAGGGCAGCACAAAATCCGCCAAGGCGCTGGGTGCTTCCGACGACGTTGCCGAGGCCATCGGCATGGGTGTCGACGTCGCCGGCGAAGGCGTTGGCCTGCTCTGAACAGCCCCCACCACGGTCCTCACCACACACTCAGCCCCTGCTTAGGCGGGGGCTTTTTCATGGTGCTTTCACCACTGCGCCCCCACCCGCTTCCAGCCAGCCTTCTGCAATCCCTTCCACTCGATCAGCGCCGCATCCCTGGGCACCCGTCGGCGGCGTTGTAGCAGGGCGGGTGCCCCTGGCATCGGTCTGCCGTGGTCGATGAACACCCACTGCACATACCAGCCGCTGGAAAGATCGCGGTGGTAGCGCCGCACCTCACGCTGATCCGGTGCCTGCAGCCAACCCTCGGTCATCCACCGTTCTCGACACACTGCTGAGCATCAGGCGCAGCTGGTGCAGGACTCAACTCCTGAGCCGACCTCGTGACCAGTCCAACCTGAATTGAACTGATGACTTCATTCTCTCAGCCCCTTAGGGGCGTTGCTGCTGCTGTGTCCGCTTCTGAGCGGATGATGCGCAAGCCGCAGCGCCTCTGCTCCACCGTCTCGTGGCAAACCGCCCTGCGGCTGCAGGAGCGCGCCGATTACGAGGGGCGCAGTTTGTCGAACCTCATGGCCTATCTCCTTGACGCCGCGACGGGCTGAATCGCAGCCGCTGGGGTGCCCTCAGGCCAAGACCCGACAACTGTCGCTTGAGACGGCCATGGATCGCGGAGATGCTGTGTTCACGTTCCACAAAGGAACACCACCTCACACCCACAACACCATGACCACCACCACCGACACCCTTCAAACGGCCGAAGTTCAGGAGCTGACCGATGAGCAACTGGAGCAGGTCAACGGCGGCTTCTTCTGGTTCTTCATCCCCATGATCTCCAAGATCGTCACAGTGGCCGCGAAGGCCATCGCCGGCCACTTCGCCAGCCAGGGCAGCACAAAATCCGCCAAGGCGCTGGGTGCTTCCGACGACGTTGCCGAGGCCATCGGCATGGGTGTCGACGTCGCCGGCGAAGGCGTTGGCCTGCTCTGAACAGCCCCCACCACGGTCCTCACCACACACTCAGCCCCTGCTTAGGCGGGGGCTTTTTCATGGCGAGCTCACCTCGTGGGGCACGCTCCTGAAGCGCCACAGCCATGTGAACCCATTGATGGCGTAACGCTGAACACGGGCGGCTGCGCCAAGCTGGGCAACCAATGTTTGCG
>Ga0194129_10001007_pt1 | contig 49198 bp, 45 predicted proteins | sample TA2KigCa35mmetaG_FD_150862 | JGI IMG/M metagenome (GOLD analysis project Ga0194129, IMG submission 150862) | Freshwater microbial communities from Lake Tanganyika, Tanzania - TA2015038 Kigoma Deep Cast 35m | ecosystem: Environmental > Aquatic > Freshwater > Lake | place: Tanzania: Lake...
ATCGAGGACGGCTTTCTTGGGGGTGATGATGATTCTGGCCTTCATGGAGGACGGGAGCAGGGAACCGGATCGTCCCGGCCGGAGGACTTTGGAGGACGAACCCCGGTGTCCGCGAGGCGATTCTAGGGCTGTAGCCTGTGTGCCCTGTACTGCCATGGCGTGGGTACAATGCATGCCTTGTGAATTCTCCGGCTTAGCCCGACTTCCGCAACTCGATCGAGGATTTGACGATTTTCGGGTCTCTGGGCGGATGGAGGGTATCAAAACCCCAATGATTCCGCGTGTTTTTGAGTTCTTGTGGTTCGATTTGCGCTGTAGTGGCGACCGACCCTCTTCCCGTGGGACCCCCGAAAATGGGAGGGTTTGGTCGTGTTCCTCAAGTGCAGCACCCGACGCAAGGACGGCAAAACGCATCGCTCCTGGTCGATCGTCGAAAGTCATCGCTGCTCCGACGGGCGGGTTGCCCAGCGACATGTGCTCTACCTTGGGGAGATCAACGATTCGCAGCGTCTGGCCTGGGAAAAATCCATCGCCGTCTTCGATCAGGAGCGTGGCCATCAACGGCAGATCGCCCTGTTCCCCGAGGATCGAAAACCCGATCCCGGCGGAGCCGAAGCGCTCAGCCTTCGCCTGGATCAACTCAGACTGGAAAACCCCCGCCAGTGGGGTGCGTGTTGGCTGGGGGATCAGCTGTGGCAGACCCTGAACCTGGACCGGTTCTTTGGCTCCCGACTGGGAGTCAACGCCCGGTTGGTCCAGGACGACACCCTCTACCGATCTCTGGACCGGTTGCTGGAACACAAGGAGGCGCTCTTCAGCCATCTGCGCCAGCGATGGGATGAGCTCTTCAAGGTCCGCTTTGAGGTACTGCTCTACGATCTGACCCGCACCTACTTTGAGTGCGAGGCGCCTGAGGATCCCTCAGATCCACGGCGCTTTGGCTATAGCCGGGACCGGCGAGGCGATTGCGTCCAGGTCGTGGTGGCACTGGTGGTGACCCCGGATGGGTTCCCACTGGCCTACGAGATGTTCCCCGGCAACACCGCGGACAAGACCACCCTGAAGGAGATGCTGCAGACGATCCAAGGACGACACGGGAGGGCCGATCGGATCTGGGTGATGGATCGAGGCATCCCCACCGAGGAGATCCTCACCGAGCTGCGTTCGCAGACCGATGTTCCGGTGCGCTATCTGGTGGGGACACCCAAGGGACGTTTGGGTCGATGCGAGGCCGAGTTGGCGGGCCTGCCTTGGCAGGAGGTCCGCTCCAGGGTGCGTGTAAAGCTGTTGCCCAAGGATGGGGAAGTCTACGTCCTGGCCCAGAGCCAGGACCGAACCTCAAAGGAGCAGGCCATGAGGCGTCGGAAGCTCAAGGCCTATTGGAAGCGACTGAAGGAACTGCAGGCGCAGCAACCGGACCGGGACTTGTTGCTCCGCAAACTCGGTGGTGCCGAGCAAAAGGCCGGAAAGATCACCAAAATGGTCCAGGTGCGGATCTTCCCCCAGGGTGGACTCGAGTTCACATTGGACCGGAAACGTCTGAAGGAAGTCCGCAACCGGGAGGGTCGCTATCTGCTCAGGACCAATCTTGGGAGCGAGGATCCGGCGAGGATCTGGCAGGCCTATATGCAACTGAGCCAGGTGGAGGAGGCGTTCCGAACCCTCAAGGCGATCTGAGCCTGCGGCCGATCTACCACCAGAGAGCCGATCGGATCGAGGCCTACCTCTTTGTGGCCTTCCTGGCCTACTGCCTCTCGGTGAGCCTGCGCCAACAGCTCAAGCGGGTTGCCTGGGGACTCACTCCTCGGGCAGTCCTGGAGAAGATGGCGACACTTCAGATGATCGACGTCCGAATCCCCACGACGGATGGCAGGGAACTGCTGCTGATCTGCAGAACCGAGCCCAACAAGGATGCTGCCCTGATCCTCAGCCACCTGGGCCTGGATCTGCCACCTCAACCTCCCCCGAAGATCCAAGCCCTTAAACCCACACCCATGTCGTGGCGACCTTTGGAGTCCCAGACTCCACTTCAGGCCCAAAGATCAAAACCCCGCCTGCCAAACTCGCCCAGTTGCGGAAGTCGGGCTCGGTGATTCGTGGCTGGCCGTGCCCATAATCGTCAACAGGGGTCTGCCCTGCGGTTTTGATTTGTTGGGAACAAGGACCAATCGATCCGCGCCCGCTTGATTGGGGCAGAGACAATGGCGTTGCGCTTTGGCTGGGCCAGAACATCGGCCTGCTCTGATCGTAAGCCGATAGAGGGAACCCGGGGTAGGAAAGAGTCCTGGATGAATGCCGCGACGCTCTGGAAGGGGCGCCCCTCGCCCCGAACGTAGGTGTCAGGATGAGTGAACGCTGTTCTTACCTTGATCGCAGGGGTCACTGCACTGGGAATGTCGCTTGTTAAGGGATACCGCCGAGATAGTCTGAACTCGAAGGGCGGTTCTGAAGAACGACCTAGCCCGATAAATGCTACCCATCTATTCGCATGAACGAAAAAGCAACATGGTCACCTCTGCGGGATTTGAGTCGCCATCCCATGGCAGGTCTAATCGCCTTGGGTCGGGGCATGGGCCTCAGTCTTTCCTTGGGAGGTGGTCTCACCGCAGCCTCCGCTCAGGGGTATTTCCCCACTGTGAACCCTTTTGTTTCGAGCTCTGACTCGAATCCCCAAGCTGGCACCTACAAGCCAGGAACGGTGATCCTTCCCCAGTCGTCAGGGGTCACGGGGAGCGGAGCGCCACGGGACTACAACATCAAGATGGGACCAGTGTTTGCAAACTTCACCGCGGGGACCATTTTCACCTACCAGAGCAACTTCAACCAAGTTGGATCCGGGGGTGCGGCCGCGCAATCCTTGTTGACCATCGGTCCCTCTGTTGGGATGACCCTTGAGTACCAGATTTCAGACACTGCTCTACTTCAACTTGGCACCGGCATCTCATACCAGACCAGTATTGGTGGATCTCAGTATGACCAATTGGCGATTTCACCAAATTCGAGTATCTCATACCAATTCTCGATCGACGCAGTAAGGATCACTGTTCAAAACAACATCTCAACGGCCAACCAAGCGACTATCGATCCAACTATTAGCGGAACTGGTCTTTCTTCACTCATGGAGTTCAACCGGTTGTTCAACACGAGTGGGCTTACCATCGCTTGGCCGGGAATGAAAAACACCACAGTCTCCGCCGGCTACTTTTATCTCCTTAATACGAGCATTGGAAAAGACAATTTCCAGCAATTTGATTCTGGGATGCACCAATTTACTCTTTCAGCAATACATCAACTTGGACCCGCTTTGGCAATTGGTGTCGTTGGTAATGGCATGATCCTTAGTTATGATTCAACCTCCGTAGTGACTCAGCAAGGCGCTTCATTGATCAATAGTTCAGCTCCAATCCAAAACGGAAGCTCAGGTTGGTCAGTGGGTCCGAGCATTGAATGGTCAGTGACCAAATCAATTTCTGCTTCAGCAACAATAAGCTACAACAACCAACAATTTGACCGAAATGGATTGGTTGGGGACACTTCTAACTTTAGTGGCATAACCCCAACATTATCGATTTCGCATCGGTTGAATCAATCATTGACGCAAGCGATTAACGGGGCAAGGCAAGCGAATGGTGGCAACGGCAGTAACTTCACCGAGACTTACACAGCAGGTTATTCTCTGAGTTATAATTTCAGGAACGCGGCGTCCATTCGTCTCGGTATTGGCTTCAACCGCTTTGCACAATCAAATGCTGGATTCGCCTATGTCCCCTACGACCCGGCAAGCCCACCCCCAAATTATCTCTATATCAATGAAAATGGGGTCGCTGTCGTTCCACTAACCTCCGCCCAAAAAGGTCAGCAATATACTGCCACGCTTTCAACGAGCTACCCGATAACCCAAACACTTATTGCAGGTGTTTCTTATGCCTACATCGAGAATCACCTCAATCAAGATTTCTCGATTCAATCCGGGACGGGATCGCTTAACTTTGGGGGATATCAGACCCACGCAGTAATCTTATCCCTTGCATACAAGTTTTGATCATATGAAAATCCAATTCCCGAAATTGATTCTCTTTTGTATGGCTTTATTGCTTATGGCAAATGGGCAGGACAGTACGGCGGACCTAAAACGAACCAACTCAATTTCAAAGCCTAGAGAGTATCTCTCAACGACTCCAATAAATGCGGGAACGCGAAAATTCAAGCCCGGGGACTCTTTTATCTACGCCATTAAAGAAGATCCCGCAAAGGGTGGAGGAGCAGTTCATACAATCAAGGTCAATGACGCTGGCGAAGCGATCTTTCCGGTGAGCACTGACACTAAGCTTTACGTGAAGGTGGATGTCACCGCGTTAACATTGGGGGAAATTCGAAGGAAAGTTAAAACTCTCCTCGATGACGAATACTACAACGACGCAACCGTGATACTTGATTTTGTTGGAGCTAATCGGACTCCAAAGGAACTCGAGGTTGCTCCTCAAGTGCAAATCTACGGAGAGATGCAGGGTATTGTTACATTTCGCGAAAATGAAGAAAAACGTATTTCCGATGCAATTCTCAGTCTAAGTCGGACTCCATTTGCTGATTTGAGGCGAGTACGATTGCATCGCATGGATCCAGTATCTGGGAAAAAAGAAATTAAAGTTGTCAATGTTGATAAGATCTTGAGAGAGGGTGATCGGTCTGGAGATGAGATTCTGCAGGATGGTGACCGGATTGAGGTTAGACCGAAGACTTTCAACTTTTAATTTATGGAAAACGAACGTAGCAAAATTTCAACACCTTTGCCTGGATATAGCAGTGCGTTGATTGACAGGATCAACATATATCTAAAAGTTCGGAGGTATGTTAAATTTATTCAAGAGAGGTGGTTAATTTCCATTATTTTCACCACAATCGGCTTTGGAGTGAGCGTTTGGTGGGCCGTGACGCTTCCTGATCAATATGTTGCCAAATCGGTTTTAGCTTTTGCTCCGAGAGTTGACTTTGGAAGGCCGGAGTTTGCTCGGCTAGATGAAATTAGTAACGAACAAGCTGTTCAAAAAATCCTGAGTGCTTCAGTCGTTCAATTAGTGAATACAAAATTCAAGGGAGGCCGTGAAGGTCAGCCTCCAATAAGTTCCCCGCAACTCAAGGTGGAATCGATGCCTGGGAATGCTTTTTCACTCAAAGTAACAAGTACAAATTTCGAGGTTGCGCGGGATTACTCCAGCATATGGGCGGATGAATTCATGGAATTCCACAAGCAAGAAAGAAAAAGCCTAGTGGGTGTAACCGAAGCAAAGCTTCAGCAGCAAATTGGAAGCTACGAAGAAAAGCTTTCCCAAGCGGAGAGAGCTTTGGACGATTTCCGCAAGAAAAATAATATCTCGACCGATTCCGATGCCGGTCTCGCTGCTCAAGGGCGTTTGGAGTTAAAAAAGTGGGAGCTCGAGAACATAAAAATGGAATTGACAATGGCAGAAAGCGCCTCGAAGGAAGCACTTGCAAGTGGTTCGGTTTTAGGTCAGCAACCTCCTGTTCGAATTGGGAAAACTGAATCCAATACCTCTGGAAAAACGGCGAGCGTTCTTAGCGGGATTGCGGGGACGTCGCGCTACACCGAGCTTAGAAATGCAATCCATGAGCTTGAATTAGAAATTGATGAGAAACTAAAGGTCGTAAAGCCTAAGCATCCGAAAATTTTGGACCTCAACGATCAATTGGAGAGTGCGAAGTTCAGGTTGAGGCTTGATCTCGATTTGGTGGAGGAAAAACGAAAAGCGTTTGTTGAGTTGATGCGTCAACAGCTCCCTGGGTATCTTAAAGTCATTGAGGACCTCACGATTGAGGTTCAAGAAACAACTGATCTGCGGAACCAGCTAATTCGTCTCCAAGAGGACCGCAATCTAATAAAGGGAAATTTGGATGTCTTGAACCGCAATCTCCAGTCAATGGGTCGCGTTGGAATTCAAGAGGAACGTTTCACAATCATCAGCCAAGGAGTCGGCACTCCGCTCCCAGCCGGCCCCAATCGGGTTGGCACGGTGGCGGCTGGGACATTCATGGGGCTTGCCGTTGCGGCGTGCCTAACGCTGCTCCTCTACTTTATGGATGATCGGGTTGATGAGCCGGAAGCAATCGAATCGGCCTTGGAGGTGCCAATCGTAGGCCAAATCCCAGAGGTTAATCAAAAAGACAATCCCGATGGTCATTTGATCGTCTCGAAGATGAAGACGCATATGATGTTTGCCGAATCATTTCGTGGGATCCGCTCCAGTATTCTTCTCAACGCAGAGGGTCAAGACAGGCGGGTTTTTGTAATCACATCGACCACGCCCGGCGATGGGAAAACGACGTTTACAACTAATTTTGCCATAACCATGGCTGCTTCGGGCAACCGGACCGTCCTAGTTGATGGGGACTTGCGTCGAGGGAATGTACACAGTTATTTTGCGCAAGGCCTTGACAATGGATTTTCCGATGTCTTGGAGGGGAGAATCTCTTTGTCAAATGCCATTCGGCAGTCATCCGAAAAGGGTCTTTTCGTGATCACGGCTGGTTCTCGTCCTCAAAGTCCTAGTGAGCTTCTCATTGGTCATAAAACCCGGGAAATCATCGCGAAGCTTCGTGAGGAGTTCGATTATGTTATTATCGACTCGCCCCCGCTCACTGCGATCGATGACACGTTTTCATTGGCCGCCTTCTCGGATGGCATGATGTTCGTTGTTCGTGCCGGTGTCACTTCGATGAAACTTGCAAAGGTTGCGCTGAATTCGATTCACCAACGGGGGGTGAATCTATTAGGATTGGTTGTCAATAGTGTCTCGTCGGACAATCCCTATTACTACTACACCAACTATTACTACTCCTCCTATTACCAGCGAGCTGGCGAAGGGGAAGGAGAGTTGCATGAGCAAGAGCCCACGCCTAAATCACGCGTCTAAACTGTTTTGGGTGCCTCCCACTTTTCGCAGGGTCTTTCCTAAACCTGTCGGGAAACAGCTCGAATTTCTGGACCGACATCAATGCCGGATGCTTTACGGCACCTACCGAGTGAATGGTTAGTTGATTGGCAGTGGGGTTGTCGAGGCTGGGTGCCGGACCGCGGTCGGCAAATGGCTCAAGTAGTCCGGGATGTTCAAATCGGTGGGTGGAGTCAGTTCGGTCCTGAACTTCCGGACACTCCTGCTGAGCCAGCGGTTCGATGCCTTTTGGATCGATTTGGTAGCCTCCAAGCCGCCTCCAATCACACCTTCGCCGTCACGGTATAATACCCATCCGCCTACAATCCTGCAGTTCTCCCGCTCTTGAACTCCGGGGTAGATCCAGCTTTCCTCACCGGCCGTGATGCCTTTCTTGACCATCCGAATGTAGCACCCAGCAATGTCCGAAATCCGTCAATTCCTCTCAAGCCTGCCCAGCAAGCCTCAGTGCGTTGTCCTGGTGGCTGCTTGGGTCGCCCTGTTTCAGTTCCTCGGCAACTCCAGTTTCGGCTACGCTTCCACCCCATCGTTGTTCTCTTGGCTGGTCGCCGTCTACCAATCGAATCCGGACGATTCGCTCGGCTACATGATCCCGCCTCTGATCCTGGGGCTTTTGTATTCGAGGCGTGATCAGCTTGTCCCCCTTGAAAAGGCATCCTGGGGGCCTGCCTTGATCCTGTTGTGCCTCGCCATAGCGATCCATGTCGTTGGGTATCTCGTCCAACAGGTACGGATGTCCCTCGTGGCCTTCGGATTGGGTATTTGGGCTCTGACCGGCTTGTTTTGGGGGCCTCGGTGGATGCGTGCCACGGCCTTCCCCTTCGGACTGATGGTTTTTGCCGTCCCGCTGACCGCCTATACCGACTCGATGACGTTCCACTTGAGGCTGCTGTCGACGAGTCTGGCGGCAGGCTTCTGCAAGGGAGTCCTGAACCTGAGCCTGATCCGAGACGGAACAGTGGTGTTCCACGCGTTGCCCGGAGGTGTCCGCGGTTTCGAGTTCGAGGTGGCTCCGGCCTGCAGTGGGATTCGGAGCCTGACGGTCGTCCTTCTTCTTACTCTGGTTTTCGGATATCTTCAGTTCGAGTCTTCTTGGAGAAGGATGGCTCTTGTTTTGGCTGCCGTACCGCTTGCTGTGCTCGCAAACGTGGTCCGGTTGGTCACAGTGTTCACCGTGGGTGAGGCATGGGGAGGGGCTGCTGGAAAGCGCATCGAGACCAACCTTGGCTTCATCACATTTGTCGTGGCCCTCGGGGGGGTCCTTCTGTTGGCACGATTGCTCAAGGAGCCCCCACATGACGCGTCCGTCCGAGGTTCCGTCGTGGGTGCCACTCCCGAGAACCTGTGAGCCGATCCCCCAATTTCCTCGCCGCCTGCGCACTGGTCCTGATCGGGGCTACCGCCTGGATGGTCGCCCGGCTCGCCTCCCGACAGGTGCTTGATGTTCCCGGGGTAGCGGTAGCTTCAGTCCCGCTCTTGGACAAGGCTGGGAATGTTGTCCGCAGCAATTCGATCGCCCTCCCGAAGGATCTCCCGGGATATCGCTTCGAGCAGGTCTCCATTGCTGAAATCGAACTGGAGTCTCTGCCTGCAGACACGATTTTCGGACGCGGTCGCTATTTCCTTCCGGATGGGAATTGGATCCAGATCAATGTGGTCCTCATGGGAACCGACAGGACCAGCATCCACCGACCTGAGTACTGCCTGACTGGTGTCGGATGGCGGATCCGGAGCCAGAGGGAGGTCCCTTTTGTAGATTCCGGACTTGGGCCAGTCCGGGTCCAGCGCTTCGATTGCCAGCTCAAGACCGAGATGAACGGAAGGCCCATGAATGTGGGTGGTGTCTATGCGTTCTGGTTTGTGTCCCGGGACAAGGAAACAGCGAGTCATTGGGAGCGCCAGTGGTGGATGGTCAAAGACCTCGTGACGCGGGGTGTCCTTCAACGATGGGCCTACATCTCTTTTTTCACCCCGTGTGCCCCTGGTGATGAGGAGGCGGCCTACCAGCGGATCTCCGATCTCGTCCGACGTGTCCATCCCCACTTTGGCGTGACCTCCGGGAAACGGCCGTAGTAGGCTCTCCAAAGATCGGGGAGGCCTGATTCCTGGATGAGTCCCAAAACTACGGAGGCAGTGTGTTAGCGAGGCAGCGACAGGTCTACGCCAAGTTCCAGAAGATCTTGGATGCGCTGCTTCTTGGTTCAGCCTGGTGGATCGCCCATTGGGTTCGCTCCCGTCCTCAGATCGACCCGGAGTCGATCATCTTCCCGTTTTCGGAATACGCCTGGCTACTGGCGATCATCGTTCCTTTGGCTCCGTTTGTCCTAGAGCTGCAGGGATTCTATCTCCGTCCTCTTCTCTATTCCCGGAAGGAGACATTTGGCCAGCTGATCAGGGCGGTATTCTGGCTCAGCGTCGCCATCATCATGGCCCTGTATTTCAGGAAGGCCGAAGGCGCACGGGGTGTCACTCTCCTCTTCGCCCCAATCGGACTCCTGATCGTGTTTCTTAAGGAGGAGACGATGAGGGGTTGGGCGATTTCCCACCTTGGACGGAATGCTGTCCGGAAGCGGGTCATCCTGATCGGGACTCCGGATGAGACCTGTGATGTCGAGCGGCGTCTCGAGGTGGGTGCCCTTGGGGACGTCGAGATCATTTTCCGTGTGGATCTCAGCCGCACCCCCGCTCGTGATCTGCCGAGACTCCTCCACGAAACCTCCGCCAACGCCGTCCTGGTGGCCCCCCGACAGATTGTCTTCGGCGAGATCGAAGAGGCGATTCAAGCCTGCGAGCTTGAGGGTGTTGAAGTCTGGCTCCTCGCCGATTTCTTCCAGACCAGGCTTTCGCAGACCTCGGTCGATGAGCTTTCTGGCCGGCCAGTCTTGGTCTTCCGGACGGGACCGGAAGCCTCATGGCAGGCTCTTGTGAAGACTGGGATTGATTTTGCGGGAGCTCTGCTCCTTGCGTTGGTCGCAGCGATCCCAATGGCGATTGCAGCGATCCTGGTCCGCATCTCTTCACCAGGACCTATCTTCTTCCGTCAGGAACGTGCCGGCCTGAACGGGCAGCCCTTCACCATGCTTAAATTTAGGACGATGGTCTCGAATGCCGAGCAACTGAGGCAGGAGTTGCAGCGGCTCAACGAGATGACAGGTCCGGTGTTCAAGGTGACGAACGATCCCAGGGTCACCAGGGTGGGTCGCTTCCTGAGGCGATGGTCTCTGGATGAGTTGCCCCAGCTCTTCAATGTGTTCCGGGGAGAGATGAGCCTCGTGGGGCCGCGTCCTCTCCCGGTGGATGAGGTCCAGCGCTTTGACGATCCGGCCGACCGTCGCCGACTGAGTGTGCGACCGGGTCTTACTTGCCTCTGGCAGATCAGCGGACGGAACGATGTCAGTGATTTCAAGGAATGGGTTCGTTTGGACCTGCAGTACATCGACAACTGGTCCCTTCTCCTCGACTTGAAGATCCTGATCCTGACCCTGCCCGCCGTTCTCTCCGGGGCGGGTGCAAAATAGGGTGACGATGAGTCCCCAGAAAAATGCCCGACGACGAGCCTCACGGTGCCCCGTCTCCGTTGTCACGGGAGGTGCTGGGTTCTTGGGCTCACACCTCGTGGACCTGCTACTGGGAGAGGGGCATCGGGTTGTTGCAATCGACAATCTCATCACCGGATCGATCGACAACATAGCCCACCTTGCTGGGAATTCAGCCTTCACCTTCATCAAGCAGGATGTCACCGAGTATCTGTTTCTCTCGGGGCCCGTGGACTTCGTCTGGCACTTTGCCTCGCCTGCGAGTCCGATCGACTATCTGGAGCTGCCCATCCAGACACTGAAGGTCGGATCGCTGGGGACCCACAAAGCACTGGGACTGGCCCTGCAAAAGGGCGCCCGCTTCCTGCTGACCTCAACCTCCGAGATCTATGGCGATCCGCTGGTACACCCCCAGCCCGAGTCCTATTGGGGCAACGTCAATACGATTGGTCCCCGTGGTTGCTATGATGAATCCAAGCGGTTTGCAGAAGCGCTGACGATGGCCTATTTCCGGCAGCATGGCCTTGAGACCCGGATTGTCCGCATCTTCAACACATACGGTCCACGAATGCGGCTGAATGATGGACGGGTGGTTCCGGCATTCGTCAGTCAAGCCATGACCGGCAAGCCGCTGACGGTCTTCGGCGACGGCAGTCAGACCCGCTCCTTTTGCTATGTCAGCGATCTGATCGAGGGAATCCATCGTCTGATGATGTGCGGTGGCGAAGAAGCCCATCTACCCACCAACATTGGGAATCCCCATGAGCTGACCATGCTGGAATTTGCCCGTGAAATCCTCCAGGCCACGGGGTCGCGATCCAGGATTGTCCACAAGCCGTTGCCGCAGGACGACCCGCGTCAGCGGCGTCCTGACATCAGCCGTGCCCGACGCTTGCTGGGTTGGGAGCCCCGTGTCGCGCTTGGCGACGGACTCCGGTCGACGATTGCGCATTTCAGGCCTCGGCTCTGAGAGCTATCCGGGCGATGTGCGGCATGGTCGCCGCCCCGGAGAGTCCCTATGCTGGACGCCGATGAACGTCATGGTCCGGGGCAAGCTCCGTCACTTCCGAACCGTTGATTTCGACGCCGCCGGCAATGCGGTTGTTCTGATCGAGCAGCGGTTGCTTCCACACCGGTTCCAACGGGTGTGGATGGGCAACTATCAGGAAACGGCATCGGCAATCCGCGACATGGTGGTCCGCGGTGCCGGTGCGATCGGGGCCACGGCGGCCTATGGGTTGGCACAGGGAGCGCGGGCCTTCCCGGGGAAAGGACTACCGTCCTTTGAGCGACACCTGGATCGGGTTCATCAAGTTCTTGCGAGCGCCCGACCTACTGCTGTGGACCCTGTCAACGCCTTGGTTGAGGTTCGCAAGGCAATGTCGGGAGGCCGTACCGTTGAACGACAGCAGGAATTGGCCCTCGAAGCAGCCTTTGAATTTGGCGATCGGAACGTCGATGAGTGTCGGACGATCGGTCGCTTAGGCGCTCATCTCATCGGTAACGGCATGACGGTGCTGACCCACTGCAATGCGGGTTGGCTTGCCTTCGTCGACGTGGGTACGGCGACCGCTCCGATCTATCAGGCCCGGCAGGAGGGACGGGACTTCACGGTGCTCTGTGACGAGACGCGTCCCCGTTGCCAAGGGGCGACACTCACCGCTTGGGAACTGGCTCAGCAGGGAGTCCGGCATGCCGTGATTGCCGACAATGCCGCAGGAGCCCTGATGCAACAGGGCCGCGTGGATCTCGTGATTGTAGGAACCGATCGGGTCCTCGCTCGGACCGGTCATGTCGTCAACAAGATCGGAACCTACACCAAGGCGGTCCTCGCCCATCGACACGGTGTCCCGTTCTATGTTGCGGCGCCGGTGTCGACCCTCGACTGGACGACGCAGGATTGGCGGGCAATACCCATCGAGGAGCGATCACAGGATGAAGTCCTTGGAGCTTGGGGAGCGACGCCCGGAGGCCGTTCCCGATACATTCGCATCGCCAACCCTGGAAGCCCCGCGCTCAACCCCGGTTTTGATGTCACCCCGCCTGAACTGGTCACCGGGATCATCACTCCTGCAGGCATTTTGAAACCCTCCGAGCTGCCTCATACCAAATAACCTTAAACATCGGTAGTTCTAGCTGGTTCTGGGTTTTTGGATGCCGTAGCCTCGTGCATGCCTCGAACACGAAAGCCCCTCGATGCCCTTGGCCAAGCTCCTCTGGTCGCCAAGCTGCTCCGCTCCGAACCTTCCGGGCCGCGTCGCGAACGGCTTCTGGCCGTCCAACTCGGCTTTGACTCCGCCAACGACCTCGATCAGGTCGCTGCCGCCGTCGGCCACGCCCGTTCCACCGTCCAGCTCTGGTTCGACGCCTACCGCAAGGGGGGTGTCGAAGCCCTGCTCAAGGACGGTCGTGCCGACAACTCCGGCCGGCCCGACTCCTTTGGTCCGGAGGTCCGGCAGGCGTTGGAAGAGGGCCTCAAGGAAGGACGCTGGCGCACCGTGCCGCAGATGCACGCGGATCTGCACCGGGACTTCGGCATCACTCTGAAACTGGGCTCTCTCTACAACCGCCTGGGAAAAGCCGGCGCGCGGCTGCGGGTGCCGCGTCCGCGCCACACTCTCCAAAATCCCGCCCAAGCCACCCTCTTCCGTGAGGAACTGTGCGTCCGGCTCGAGGCCCTAAACCTGCCGACCAAGAGACCGGTGCGGCTGTGGGTGCTCGACGAGATGCGTCACGGACTGCCCGGCCACCGGCCGGTGGCCGCCATGAAGCAGGTGCACCAGTGGGGCTACGTGTACGGGGCGGTCGGCCTCGGGCTGGCCCGGCGCGAGTTCCTGCTGGCCGAGACGGTGGACCAAGCACACTTGGAACGTTTTTACCGGCAGATCGGGGACGGTGACCCGGCCGCCATCCATGTTCTCATCCAGGACGGAGCCGGCTTTCATCTTCCCGACGGACATGCCGACCTGCCCGACAACGTGCGGATCCTCACGCTCCCACCCTACAGTCCGGAACTGAACCCGGTGGAAGGACTATGGGACCAGCTTAAGGACAGTCTTTGTAACCGGGTGTTCGCCAGCCTTACCGAACAGCGGGAGCGTATCGTGTCATGGCTGCAGACCTGGTGGTCGGACCCACGCCACGTCCGTTCCCTCATTCCGGACTGGCTTCTGGTTCAAGCAAACGCTTCCTCCGCTACCACGATACCGGTGTATTAGGGTGGTTGGTATCAGACCATGTACAGGTAAGGTCTGGGCTGAACCGTCATGCCGTTGTCTGTGAGGTCCTTGAATCATCCGAAGTGGCAGCGCCCGCATCTCGAACGTCCCAAGGGTAATTCCAGTTGGTGAGCGTTTCTACTGCGGGTCCGTCGATTGTCCAAGGCTGCAACCATCCCTCCCGAACACCTGTCGAAGCCAAGCCACTGGCCTCTCGACGTCCCTCTCCGAGGAGTCGAGTTGCGATGGCAGCGGCACTTTTGGGGTAGACTGCGCACAAGGGTTCAAGCCGCCCCCCGTGAACCGGCACCACGCCGGATGTGGGAGTGACCCGGTGGAGTAGTTCACCAATAAAGCGGAGGTTTAATCGGGGAAGATCAACGGCGAGGATTGTCACCCAAGGTTTTTGTGACGCCTGGAGCAGGGACTCGATTCCTGCCAGGGGCCCGGTATCCGCCAGCCGGTCGAGGACAGTCCGCACGCAAAGGTCCTCGGGCGGGAGCTCCTGGGTCTCCGAGTTCAGTGAAATTAGAAGCTCGGAGGCTCCAGCGAGGGCGAGGAGACGTAGCTGACGATGGAGCAGCATCTCTCCCGCCACGATGAGGCGGCTTTTGGGGAATCCCATGCGACGGCTCCGGCCGCCCGCGAGGACTGCTCCCGAAAACCGAATCCCATGCGTGTCACCCGGGGCAGTCCGATAAACCGCACTTGCCAAGCACTCGATCATGCGTTTCCTTTTGATGTAAATCATCAAACCATCACAAAATGAAGAATCTACTGAACGTTGCAGCGATCGTTACTCTTGGCCTGTTTTCCGTCCAAGCCGATGAGGGTAAAAAGGTTTCCCTGAATGGCACAGGCGCCTGCGCAAAGTGCGAACTCAAGAAGTCGGACAGCTGCCAGAACGTCGTCCAAGTCAAGGAGGGCGACAAGACCACCACGTACTACCTCACCGGTGACGTGAGCAAGGCCTTCCACAAAAACCTCTGCTCCTCGACCGCTAAGGTCCATGTCGAGGGCACCTGCACCAAGGATGGCGACAAGCTGGTCGTGGCGGTCTCGAAGATTGAGGCGGCCAAGTAGCCGTCGCCCCCCGCCCCGTTCGATGCACAAAGCCCGCAGGGTCTTTTGACCCTTGCGGGCTTCTTCGTTTCGGTTGCGGTGGAGAGGATGGCCGGGGGGCGACACATCAACGCCGACCTGTTGCCTTCAGTGGTATTCCTGGATGGTCCGAACGGCGTAGCCCTGTTTCTGGAGTGCAGCGATACCCATCAGGGCCCCTTTGGCGCCACTGAGGGTGGTCATGATCGGGGTGCCTGTCATGACCGCGGTCGTCCGGATCCGCACCTCATCGGCTCGAGGGGTAGCGCCGCTTGGGGTATTGATGACGAGTTGGATCTCCTTGTTCTTGAGGAGGTCCACAGCATTGGGTCGGGCGCCTTCGTTCAGTTTGAAAACCCGTCTGACCTTGAGGCCCGCCTGCTCGAGCGCGGCCGCAGTGCCTCCGGTCGAGACGATCTCGAATCCGAGAGCGGCAAATTGTCGGCCGATTTCTGCCGCGGACGGTTTCTGGGCGTCACCGAGACTGATAAAGACATTCCCCGATAGGGGAAGTGGAGAGTTGGCAGCCATCTGGGCCTTCGCATAGGCGATCCCGAGGTCCTGATCCAAGCCCATCACCTCCCCTGTCGATCGCATTTCGGGAGACAGGATGATGTCCTGTCCCTGGAACTTGTTGAACGGGAAGACCGATTCCTTGACCGCCCAGTAGGTTGGCCAGATCTCATGGGTGAGTCCCAATTCCTTGAGGGTCTTCCCTGCCATGACCTTCGCGGCCAGTTTCGCCAGTGGAATTCCGATCGCCTTGGAGACGAAGGGGACGGTCCGCGAGGCACGAGGGTTGACCTCAAGGACGTAGACCTTGTCGCCTTTGACCGCGTACTGGACGTTCATCAGGCCGGTGACCCGGAGCTCACGGGCCATGGCGTGGGTGTAGTGGCGGATCGTCTCGACAACCGTCTCCGGCAGCGTGTGGGGCGGTAGGACCATCGCGGCGTCACCTGAGTGCACACCAGCAAACTCGATATGCTCGAGCATGCCTCCGATGACGATCGTCGCGTCGGCTGGATTCTCGTGACGGCCGACATCCGCAATGCAGTCGACATCGACCTCCGTGGCATCCTCGAGAAACTTGTCGACGAGGACAGGCCGCTCCGGTGATGCCTCGACCGCAAATTTCATGTAGTGGGTCAGCTCGGCGTCCGAGTAGACGATCTGCATGGCCCGTCCACCCAGGACGAACGAGGGGCGCACCAAGACCGGATAGGTCAGCCGATGGGCCGCTGCGAGAGCTTCCTCGATGCTGACCGCAAGACCATTGGGTGGCTGAGGGATTCCCAGACGATCGAGCATGGCTGCGAAGAGCTTCCGGTCCTCGGCAATCTCGATGCCCTGGGGGGAAGTCCCGATGATGTTGACCCCGTTTTTCTGGAGTCCGAGGGCGAGATTCAGCGGGGTCTGTCCACCAAACTGGGCGATGGCCCCCCAGCAACCCTCCCGCTCATAGATGTGGAGCACGTCCTCGAGGGTGAGAGGTTCGAAGAACAGCTTATCCGATGTGTCGTAGTCGGTGGAGACGGTCTCCGGGTTGGAGTTCACCATCAGCGTCTCGAACCCATCCTCCTTGAGGGCGAAGGCCGCGTGGACGCAACAGTAGTCGAATTCAATGCCCTGGCCGATCCGGTTGGGTCCACCACCGAGGATCATCACCTTGCGTTTCGGGGTCTTGACCACCTCGTCGTCCCCTCGGTCGTAGGTCGAATAGTAGTAGGGGGTATAGGCCTCGAATTCTGCGGCGCAGGTGTCCACCAGACGATAGCTGGGAACGAGGCCGAGGCTCTTCCGCTCGGCGCGGACAGCCTCCTCGCTCCTGCGGGTCAGATGGGCGATCTGGCGGTCGGAGAAGCCGAGGGATTTGGCACGTTTGAGGAGGTCTGCGTTCATGCTCGAAAAGCCGGAAGAGAAGGACACACGGTGTCCTTTGTGGCGAGGCGGAAGTTGGATCCACCCGTGCCGACCGAACCATGCTTGAGGGACTCAGGCCGGGGGTTGCCCCTACGCTTCCTACCCTCCTGATCCGTGGGATCCAATCCATGGGATTGCCAGACAGGGTAAGGGCGGTTGACCCTGAGGCATGAGGTCTCTGTGTCTTCTGGTGCTTGCGTGGTCCGGCATCGGCATCGGCTCGGCCCAGTCCCCGCTTACCCGGGCCCATTCCCACAACGATTATGAGCACCCGCGTCCCCTGATCGATGCCCTGAGCCAAGGGTTCTGCGGGGTGGAGGCCGATGTCTGGCCGGTCGGCGATCGATTGCTGGTGGCCCATGAGCGCTCCCAGGTGAAGGCCGAGCGGACGCTCGAGACCCTCTATCTCGCCCCCTTGGCCGAACGGGCCCGGACCAACAATGGGGAAATCCAGAAGGGATCCAAGGAATTCACACTTCTGGTCGACGTGAAGGCGGATCCGCTCCGCTCCTACGCCCTTCTGGCTCCGCTGCTGGAGCGTTACCGCGGGATGCTGACCCGCTTCACCGACACCAATCTGACTCCAGGCGCTGTCAAAGTAATCCTCTCCGGAGCCCGCCCCATCGATCAGGTCAAGGGCCAGCCGGTTCGGTGGTGTGCCATCGACGGGCGTCTCCCTGACTTGGAATCGAATCCCTCACCTTACCTTATTCCACTGGTGAGCGACAGCTGGCGACCCACGTTTCCGGTTCAGATCGATGCTCCCCTGAGCGCTCCGGATCGTGATCGGCTCCATTCCCTGGTGCGCCGGGCCCATGAGCAGGGACGGCGTATCCGGTTCTGGGGGGCACGGGACAACCCGGTGGTCTGGAAAGAGCAGTTCGACGCGGGGGTGGATCTCATCAATACCGACAAGCTGGAGGGGCTCCGGGAATTCCTGCTCCAGCAGGGACGGTGATGCTCGGACACCAGCGGTGCCTGCTTCCGGGGATCACTTGGTCACACCCCGCTCACTGGTCTTCACGAAGTCGATGAGGTGAAGGAGTTCCGGGCTCGACTGGAGTTCTCCTTCGAGCCTCGCGATCGCGTTGGGGACGGAGAGCCCGTCCCGGAACAGGATGCGGTGGGCCTGCCCAATGCTTCGGATCGTCTCGGGATCGAGTCCCGCGCGCTCGAGCCCGACCAGGTTGGCCTTCACCGTTTCTGCGGGGTCACCGGAGACCAGCATGAAGGGGGCGACATCCCGCCGGACCGGTGTGCAGGCGGCAACCATGGCGAGTCGACCAACACGGGAGAACTGATGGACGGCCGACATGCCTCCGAGGATTGCATGGTCTTCGATCACCACGTGTCCGGCAATCTGCGCCAGATTGGACATGATGATATGATTTCCGAGGTGGCAGTCGTGGGCGATGTGGGTGTAGGCGAGCAGATTGTTGTAGGATCCGACAACGGTCGCCCCCCCATCGGCGGTCGCCGCGTGGATGGTCACATATTCCCGGAATGTGTTCCTGTCCCCAATCTCCACCCGGGTGTGACCCCCCTGCCACTTCAAGTCCTGGGTCCTGCCCCCGATGCAGGCGAACGGAAAGATCTCGTTTCCGAGTCCGAGACGGGTGTCCCCATCGAGAACCACGTGGGAATGGAGTCGGTTGCCGGGTCCCATTCGGACTCCAGGGCCGATCACACAATAGGGGCCGATCTCGCACCCCTCGCCGATCTCGGCGCCGGGGTGGATGATCGCGGTGGAGTGGATCGATGAGGCCATGGTCAGCGGTCCACGAGCATGAAGGTGACGTTGGCCTCGCTGACCGTCTCACCGTCGACCAGGCAGACGCCCTTTGCCTTGGCGATCTTGCCGCGGATCTTGGTCATTTCGACATCGATCACGAGCGTGTCACCTGGGCGGACCGGCTTGCGCCACTTGACCTCCTCCGCCGACATGAAATAGGCGAGTTTACCCAGGTTTTCTGCTTCGCGAAGCAGGAGAAGACCGGCGACCTGGGCCATGGCCTCGAGCTGGAGCACTCCCGGCATGATGGGATGCCCCGGGAAGTGTCCGGCGAAATAAGGTTCACCCATCGTGACCTGTTTGAGAGCGGTGATCCTGTTCCCCTCTATCCGCGTCACCCGGTCAACCATCAGAAAGGGGGGGCGATGGGGCAGCATCTGCATCACCTGTTCGACATCGAGGGTGGCGCCGTCGCGCACCGGTGTTTCGGATGGCTTGGAATCGGTCACGGGGGACACGGGTTTGGCCGCACCTGCGGCTGTTTTGGTGGAAGGCTTCTCCGTGGCGGAAGCAGGAGGGGGAGAAAATGTCTGGGCGACCTCGATCCGGCGGCGGGTCTGGCTGAGAATGGCCTTGGCCATCTCCGTGTTGGCCTGGTGGCTGGGCTTGACGGCCACCACGTGGGCCCGGATGGGGCGACCGACCAACGCCAGGTCCCCGACCATATCGAGCATCTTGTGCCTGACGAACTCCTCGGGATATCGCAGCGGTTCATTGGTGAGCACGGCATCATCGCGGACGATGATCGCATTCTCGAGGCTGGCCCCGCGAATCAACCCATTGCGGTAGAGATACTCGATCTCCTCCAGGAAGCCGAAGGTCCGGGCATGGCTCAGGTCTCTTTCCCAGCTCTCTTGGGTCACTTCCAGGGAGAAGAACTGGGTGAAACGACCTCCCTTGTCGGCGCTGGTGCAGGTCAGCTTGAACCCGTTGTAAGGAAAGGCAGCCATGTGTGTGTCTCCGATCGAAAACTCGATCGGGGAGTTGAGCTCGATCGGTTCGACCCGATCCGCCTGATCGAAGTTTCCAGCCTCCCGGATCAGTCGGGCGAACTCGCGGGAACTGCCGTCGGCAATCGGGGGTTCCGGCGCATCAAGCTCGATCACGGCGTTGTGTATTCCAGCGCCTTGGAGTGCGGCGAGGACATGCTCGACCGTGTGAATGCGCACCGAACCCCGGCCAAGCGTCGTGGATCGCTGCGTGTCCACCACATTCTCCGATCGGGCCTCGATCTCTGGCTTGCCTTCGAGGTCCACCCGGCGGAATCGGAGTCCCGAGTTGGGCGACGCCGGCATCAGCGTCATCGTCACCTTGTTGCCGGAATGGAGGCCGATGCCTGAAAAGGCAACGGACTTCTGGAGGGTTTTCTGCGGCAACGCCACAGGCGGATTAAAGCCTCCCGGTCCTCGATTAAGCAAGGAGCCGCGTCTTGCGATCGCGATTGAGGGTGGCGCCGGGATCAGGGGTTGGGCTGTGGACGTTTGATGACGCCTCGCCTTGGTTCCGGCATCCGGCATCGCCACAGGGTTGGACGGACATCCTTCGGATCGGCAATCCGGCCGATCCCGTTGTTGTCAACGAGGAGCCATGCCGTGTCGGCCTGGACCGCAAGCCCTTCCACGAAACCGACCGGAAGCGGGTTCAGGTATCCATGCTTGGGATCCCGCTCGATTGCCCCATAGCCGAAGGCTGCTTCCACTCGACCGCTGCCAGGTTCGACCCTGAGGATGCATTGGCTCTCCCGACAGAGAACCCATAGTCGGTCGGCATTCCAGCACAGGTCGGAGTAGTGGACATCCCGTGCTGGGCGATCGGGGGGCGAGACGGAAAACGTCCGCTGGACCTTCCAGGTCGACATGGAGATGACCACGATGCGACCGACATTCCGTTCATTCGCCAAGAACAGCTGACCGCCGCCGATGGCCAATCCCTCCCACGAGGCGTTGCCATCCTCCGAGATCCACTTTCTGACGGGGCTCCAGTCGGTGGCCAATCGTTCCGTCTTGCGGGTCTTGGGATCGAATCTGAAGAGGTGTCGGCTGATCTCGTCGCAGACGTAGAAACGGCCTTGGTCGTCGATGGCAAGGCCCTCCAGGTCATAGGCTGGTGCGGTCTGCCCGCAGGCCGCATCCAGGGATGCCTTCGTGAAGACATCTGGGACCAATTCCAGCCGCGCCACGCTCCCTTCATCGAGTCCCTCAATCCGGTAAAGCCCGGCCTGCTTGTCGTTGACCGTGAGCAGTGTGCCGTCCGCGAGGCGCAGCAGAGCCGAGGCATCGAATCGACTGGCATCCGGAGGCGTGAGCGTCCAGGTGCGTTCCCATTTCAGGGACTGCATCGGAACCTTGGACGGGTCGGGGAGTTCCATCGGACCGGCTCCTCCGAGTTGGAGCTCGAGGAGGAGGCCGAGAGCCAATACGGCGCAAACCTCGAAGGATCTCATTCCGATCAGCGTGGTCTGGTCAGTCCTCCAAGAAAAGCCGGCGCTGTTTCCCCATTTATAAGGGCGGCACAAAACTTAACATTTTGCGCATGGGCCTTCCGGCGGTCCGGGATAGGGTTGTGAGGTCGTTATGGAAACCTGTCATGAATCAGGCGCGCAGGTCCCGCCGCTCCGCGCCGCGGGTGGACTGGTCTGGCGCCGCGGGCCTGCTGGGCTTGAGCTGCTCCTCATCCGAAGGGATCGCCACGGTGGTGACGAGTGGTCGTTTCCGAAGGGCAAGCTGGATCCGGGAGAAAACTTCGAGGAGGCGGCGCTTCGTGAGGTCGAGGAGGAAACGGGAATCCGCGCCCGCACCCTCCGGTTTGCCGGGGTCATGCAGTATGTGGTCCAGGACAGGAACAAGGTGGTCTGCTTCTGGGACATGGAGGCGGTCGGACCCGGTGCTGGAAAGGATGATGGGGAGGTTGCGGAGACCCGCTGGGTGCCTCGTGATGAAGCATTGAGGCTTCTCTCCCACGATCAGAACCGGGAACTGCTCCGGCACCTTCCCGCGCCGCCGCTTTGATGGCAGGGCCACCCAGATCCCGACCGGTTGCCTGAGATCACCGTTCCGTTCAATTGCTCCAGGACTCCGGGATGATCCGAGGTCATTCCGTTCCACGTCGTCGTGCCCATGAATCCGGACATTCTCCTGTCCACGCTGAATGCCCGCTACCTCCACGCGGCCTTTGGACTGCGCTACCTGATGGCCAACCTCGGTGACCTCAGGTCCCGGGCACGTCTCCTCGAGTTCGATATCAACCAATCCGTCCTCGAGATCGCAGAGTCCATCCTGAGTCAGAACCCGAGAATCCTCGGTCTGGGCGTCTACATCTGGAATGTGCGACCCACGACCGAGCTGGTTGCGATCCTGAAGCGTCTTCGTCCCGACCTCGTCGTCGTCCTGGGCGGTCCAGAGGTCAGCCATGAGCCGGAGTGGCAGGAGATCGTGGGCCTCGCGGATCATGTCATCACCGGGGAGGCCGACCTTCGTTTCACCGAACTTTGCAGGCGCCTGTTATTGGGACCGTTTGGGCATACCGAGCCGATTCCAAAGATTGTGCACGCGGCCTTGCTGGATCTGACCCGACTGGAGCTCCCCTACGAGCTCTACGACGAGAGGGACATCGCCCACCGGGTGATCTATGTCGAGGCGTCACGGGGTTGTCCGTTCACCTGTGAGTTCTGCCTCTCCTCCCTCGACATCCCAGTTCGTCAGTTTCCATTGGATCGCTTCCTCGGGGCGATGCAGCGCCTCCTCGATCGCGGTGTTCTGCGATTCAAGTTCGTCGATCGCACGTTCAACCTCCACCTCCCGACCAGCATTGCGATCCTGCGCTTTTTCCTGGACCGGATGCGGCCTGGGCTGTTCGTCCACTTCGAGTTGGTGCCCGACCGACTGCCGGAACCCCTCCGTGAACTCATCGCCCGTTTCCCGGAAGGGTCCCTCCAGTTCGAGGTCGGCCTCCAGACGCTCAATCCCGAGGTCGAGGAACGGATCAGCCGTCGTCAGAACCATGCCCGAATGGAGGACAATCTCCGGTGGCTTCGGGATCACAGTGGCGTCCATGTTCATGCCGATCTCATCGTTGGACTTCCTGGGGAGGACCTTGAGAGCTTCGGCGCGGGCTTCGATCGGCTCCTCGCGCTGGGCCCTCAGGAAATCCAGGTCGGCATCCTGAAGCGTCTTCGTGGTACGCCGATCGTCCGGCATGACATCGAGTGGGGCATGGTCTACAGCCCCCATCCTCCCTATGAGGTCTTGGAAACCCGGGTCCTCGACTTTGCAACCCTCGCCCGGCTCAAGCGGTTTGCGGCCTTCTGGGACTTGTTTGCCAACAGTGGCCGATTCTCGCGCTCCCTACCGCTGCTGTGGTCGGCGTCTGGCTTCCAGGGGTCCGCCTTCGTGGCCTTCTTGGCCTTCAGCGACGACCTCCACCAGCAGGGGATCAAGGCAAGCGGCGTTGCCCTGACCCGACAGTTTGAGCTCCTTTGGAATCATGCGGTAGGGCGCAGGTCCATTCCCCCTAGTATCATCGCCGGGGCGCTCGCTGCAGACTATGTCCGGGCGGGTCGCAATGATTGCCCACCGTGGTGGAGGGAGGAGTTCGGTCCCATGCCCTCGGTTCGTCGGCAGGCCCGATCGGCACCGCCACGCCAGGCCCGACACCTGTCGGAGAGTCCCTGATGCCTGGACTTCAGGTGATGAGCGGCAGGGTGGGAAAGGTCGACCCCAGGATGGCCTTCGGATCCGTTCGCAGCCACTGCGCGAGGAGGCTGGCGTAGACGGTGCGGAAATCCGTCGTGTGACGGATGTCCCCGTTGCGGAGCAATTTCGGATCGAGCTCAGGCGCCTTGCCGTGCAAGCCGGCCCTGACCCGGGTCCCCGCCAGGAACAGGGGTGCGGCGGCACCGTGGTCGGTTCCGGCATTGCCATTCTCAGCAACCCGTCGCCCGAACTCACTGAATGTCATCACCAATACCCGGTCCGACTGCCCAAGTGCCTTCAGATCCCGGATGAAGGCCGCCATGGCATCCCCCAGAATCCCAAGGAGTCGATGATGGGCTCCGGCCTGATGGGTATGCGTATCGTAACCGCCCTGGCTGACGTAGTAGACCCGTGTGCCCAGCCCCCCTGCAATCAGGCGGGCGACGAGCCTGAGATCCGTTGCCAGTTTCGAGGCGGGGTAGACTGCCCCGTTACGAACGCGGTTGGCGATGGATTGGATCCGGTCCGAGCTGATCTGGGCGTCCAGCGAGGTGCGCTCCAGGAAATCGAGGGCTGAGCCCTGGTGGACGGGTGAGCCAGACCCTTCCAACATCGAGATACTGCCTCCTGCATTCTCAGGGGCTCCGAGTGGCGCGTCTTCGAAGCCCGCATTCATCCGACGATAGAAGGTTCCACTCGTCGTCGAGTCTCCGTCGGATACCTCGTCAGTATCGGCGAAACGGAACGATTCCGGGTTCTCGAGCGCGATGCCCCTCGGCTGGCGCGCGGCGAAGGCCAAGGGGGATTGTCGGCCCACGGCCAGCCCGATGGTCGGGGGCGAACCGCTGCAGGCGTTGTCGAAGTATCGCCCAATCCAGCCCAGGTTGCTGAAGCGATTGCTGTCCGTGGCGGTCATCCAGATATCGGTGCTCCTGAAGTGCGACCGGTTGGGGTTCGGGTACCCGACCGACTGCACAATCCCGAGCTGCCCCTGGTCGTGGAGTTCCTGGAACCCTCCCAACGCCGGGTGCAACCCTACATCGTCTCGGATCTTTCGGACGGTCTCGGCCTTCAGGCCCAGTTTTGGACGGGCCCTGTGGTAGTGGTCGTTCCTGAAGGGAGCCAGGGTGTTCAACCCATCGTTCCCACCTGCGAGCTGGATCACGACGAGGACCGGCCCATCCCTGCCGGTGACCGGTGCCACGGCACGATCGAGGTGTTCAGCCTGCAGCTGGTCGAATGTTGCGGCCAGAAATGCGGGTACGGTCGAACCAAGGGCGCCACCCCAGGCGGTCGATTTCAGGAAGGATCGACGGGTATGCATCGGATTTTGGGTTTTGGTTCGGTCAGCACAGTTGGTATTCGGGCAGGCAGAGCGTGAGTCGCAAAAGGCCCAGGAGATCGAGCCGGTCCAGATCCCCCTGGGAGGACAGGTACTCGAGGAGCACCTTGCGGCCCCGGTCCGAGAGTCTCGAGGCGAGAAACCGTTCGTTGAGGATCTCGATGGTCCCTTGCTTCGAGGTCCTGGCGGAGACCGGGATCAACGTCTTGAGCTCAACCGGGGTGGTGACCTGTCGGCGCCGTCGGTGTTCGCTCCGTCCGTTCTGGGCCGGTTTCCGCGGCACGTTTGGCAGCGGATTTTCACCGGTGACCAGGGTGAGTGCAAGGTTTTGGCGGGTCAGCAGGGTATTTGCGTTGATCCACGCCATTCCCCCTTCCCAACCTTTCACGTTGGGTGGATGGAACAGATCCTGGCCGAGAAGCCGTAGCGAGTTGGCACAGATCGGCGCCGGTGGCAGCGGTCGATCGAGCTGTCGGCAGGCCATGACCAGAAGCTCGGTGGGACTCTTGATCTTCTGACCGACAACGTCTGGCGCATGGAATGCCTCTGAGATGAACAAGGTTTCCAGGAAGGGGGCAATGCGTCTGCCGGCATCCCGGAAGCTGTCGACGAGGGCATCCTGCAGTCCGGGTGGTAGTGGGGTGCCGGCGAAGAAGGTCCAGAGCCGTCCCGTGATCCAGCGGTCCGAATCCGGGCGGTCCGTCAGGAGTTCAAGGATGTCCTCCAAGCCCAGTTTTCCTTCCCGACCCAGGACCGATTTGCTGCCTGAGTCATGCAGTCGCGGGCGGTACACGGGTTCCTGTCGGAGTCGGTCGAGAGTCCATCCGGTCAGGGCCCGGGCTGTCTCGGTCACATCGCGCTCGGAAAACCGTCCCTCACCCAGAACGAAGAGCTCCATCAGCTCCCGCGCGTAGTTTTCGTTCGGCCTCGGCGGCCGGCTCTGAGCCTGGTCGAGCCAGATCAACATCGCCGGATCGAGCGTCACCTCGCGGAGCAGTGTCTTCCAGGGACCCAGACCGTGTCGCCGGAACAGATCGTTCTGGCGCCACATGAGATAGGCGTCCCGCACCTTGACGGCACTGGTCGCAAAATGTCCGTGCCAGAAAAGGGTCAGTTTTTCCTGCACCGGGTGGGGACTGCTGGCCATGCGGGTGAGCCACCAGCCCTCCAGTTCGATCATCCGCGCCCGCTGGACCTTCCGCTGCTCCCGTAGCAGCTGGGTCCGCTCCTCCGGGCTGGCCTCCCGGAACGCCTTGAGCCGTACGCCACGGTCGGGATCGGGGCGGGCCCATGAGGGATTTGTCGTGGGACTCGAAAACGCCTCCGGTGCGACCATGGACGTCACGGCCTCCCGGAGTGGCTTTCGGGCAAGGGTAGCGATCTCCTCGGGGGTACCGCCGAATCCAGCCCGGTTCAGGAGGTGTGCCGCGGCCGCGACGTTCCATCTCGATGCGGGCAGTTCCACCAACATGCCTCATCAGACGCAGGGCGTGGGTGGGAGGTTTCAAAACGGATCAGGAATCAGACGGCATTGTTGCAATCGTGTCCCAGGTCTTGTTGGGACTCCCGGACCGGGCTGAGCCTGAGGGCTGAAAGGGGAAACCTCACCGTCGTCACGCCGGCGTGTGTGGTGACCTCGACCGGGTCGGCAAGGCGTCTCAGGAGCGTCAGCATCCCGCTGTTCTCAGCGAGGACATCGGCATGGAAGCCGAGGATCCCCTGTTCCCGAGCAACCTCGGCGAGCCTCCGCAGCAGGGAATCCCCGATTTCCCGACGTCGATAGCCTTCCCGGACGACGATGCCGATCTCAGCCCACTGAGTTGCGGGATTTCTATGGTAGCGCGCGACGGCGACGAACTGCTGTTCGCCTCCGGCAGGGATGAGGCCCACGAGGGCCATGCCGTCGTGGTAGTCGAGGGTCACGAGCCGCTGGGCCAGTTCGGCTGGAAGGGATTGGAGTCGGCTGAAATACCTCTGGTAGATCGTCGACGGGGAATGTGCATAGAAGAGCTCCTTGAGATGGCGCTCATCGGTCGGTTGGATCGGTCGGAAGTCGACCCGCAGCCCGCCACCGAACTCGTGGGAGGTTTCATGTTTCCGGGGATAGGGACGGAGTCCGGCAGGCAGGGCGATCTGGTTTGGGGCCACCAGATGTCGGTCTCGGGCCTCCTTGAGGAGAGCTTCCCGGAATTGCGGGTGGGCGATGTGGATGAGGGCGAGGGCGCGCTCACGGACGGTCTTCCCGCGGAGGTGGGCGATTCCAAACTCGGTGACGACGTAATGGATGTCCGCCCGTGTGGTGACCACGCCGGCCCCAACCAGCAGTCGTCCGCTGATCCTTGAGACGGTTCCCTGTCGGCCTGTCGACGGAAGTGCGATGATCGCCTTTCCTCCCTGGCTTCGAGCAGCGCCACGCATGAAGTCGGTCTGGCCCCCGAATCCGCTGTAGAACCGGTCACCGAGGGAATCCGCACAGATCTGTCCCGTCAGGTCGATCTCCAGCGCGGAGCTGATGGCCACCATCCGGTTGTTGCGGGCGATCTGGAATGGGTCGTTTGTGAACTCCGTCGGGCGGAACTCGAAGGCGGGGTTGTCGTGGATGTAGTCGTAGAGCCGACGGTTCCCGAAGCAGAAGCTGGTGACGATCTTCCCGGGCAGGAGCGTCTTGAGCCTCCCGTTCAGGGCTCCCGACTCGATCAATGGAAGCACGGCCTCCGTGAGCATCTCGGTGTGCATCCCCAGGTTCTTCTTGTCACGGAGGGCCGCGAGCACGGCGCTAGGGATGGACCCGATTCCCGTCTGCAGGGTGGCCCCGTCCGGCACCAGTGTTTCAATGAACTCTGCGATCTGCAGGGCCTCCTGAGAGGGTTCCTCCGTCGGGTGCTCCAGCACTGGCAGACGACCCTCCACCATCACATCCAGATCACGCACATGGACGAAGCTGTCTCCCAATGTGCGCGGCATGTTGGGGTTGATTTCGGCGATCACGAGGTCGGCCGACTCGACCACCGACTTCACCACGTCGACCGATACCCCGTAGCTTCAGAACCCGTGGATGTCGGGTGGACTGACCCGGACCAGGGCGATGTCGAGATGCAGTCGACGCTCACGGAATAGACGCGGGATCTCGGAGAGAAAGATGGGGGTGTAGTCGGCCAGTCCGGCCTGGACTTGGCTTCGCACGTTCCCGCCGATGAAGAATGAATTCTGCCGGCAGTGGGCCTGGAGTTCCGTCGCGGCGTAGGGAGCAGGTCCGTGGGTCAGGATGTGGAGGATCTCCACGTCGTACACCGCGGGAACCCTCCGTGTGAGGGCTTGGATCAGGGTCTGCGGTGCCGCGCAGCCGGAGCCCACGAAGACCCGCATCCCGCTGCGGAGTCGGGCCAAGGCGTCATCGGCGGAAACGGGGGGCGGCGGTGCAACACTTACCCGTTCAGCAAAGGTCCTGGACTAAAGCCTGACAAGTACGGGAGGCGGTCAGCGGGCTGGTCGTCCGGGAGGGGTTCGGGCGAGCCCGAATCACTCGAGGCCGCGATCGAACATGGGGATGACGAAGCGGTAGAAGATCGCACCGACCATGAGGATGAGTGCAGCCTGGTAGAAGTTGAACTTCCGGGCGGACAACCGATCTGGGATCTCATCAAACCAAACCTTGGTCTTCTCACCAAAGGTGCGTCGATTGGAAGATCTGCCACCTGGTGGTCGCGAGCCCGGGCGGCGTGATCTTGGAAGCGGAGCGCTGGTCCTACCTTCGTTGTCCAAACCCATGCGATTCATCAAAGGGAAGTCCTGTCGAAAAGCAACGACACAGGAACCCTCAGGGGGTTTTGTCAGCCGTCGGACTCAGGAGCTGCGCTTTTGCTGAGCTCCTGAATTGACCCGCGGCCGGTGAGCGCTTAGAGGGTTTGCTTCCACTTTCATGAAACCTCTCCGCTTCCGTCCTTGGGCTCCGTTGTTGGCCGCCCTTGTCTTGTTGCTCCCCTACCCTCCGGTCTCGGCCGAGACGCCGCCCGAGGGGTTTTCTCCGCTGTTCAATGGGAAGGATCTGACGGGGTTCCGTGGTGGTGATACCTATGACCACCGAAAGTTACTGTCGCTCCCCGAGGCCGAGCGCAAGGCATTGATCGACAAATGGACCGCCTCGATGCTCGAGGTGAATCCCAAGTCCGGAAAGCCGCACTGGTACTTCGAAAACGGGGAGCTGGTGAACGATGGGCTCGGGGCGTATGCAACGACCGAAAAAGACTACGGCGATTTCGAGCTGCTGATCGACTACAAGACGGTCCCCAAGGCCGACTCGGGAATCTATCTGCGCGGAGTCCCCCAGGTGCAGATCTGGGATTCGACGGAAAAGGAAAAGTTCAACATCGGCGCCGACAAAGGCTCGGGAGCGCTCTGGAACAACTCCCCGGGTGCCCCCGGGAAGGATCCGTTGGTCCTGGCCGACGAGCCGTTTGGGCAATGGAATCAGTTCCGCATCATGATGGTGGGGTCGCGGGTCAGTGTCTGGCTCAACGGCAAGCAGGTCGTGAAGAATGCCGTCATGGAGAACTACTACGATCGTAAGCTGCCCGTGCCGGTGAAGGGTCCGATCCAGCTCCAGACCCACGGTGGGGAAATCCGGTGGCGCAACGCGTTCGTCCGCGAGATCCCGCCAGCCGAGGCAGACCGAATCCTGTCAAAGGATGGCGAATCCGGGTTCACACCACTCCTCAACGGCCGTGATCTCAAGGGCTGGGCAGGTCCGCTGGACAACTACGAAGTGGTCGACGGCGCCGTGAAATGCAAGGCGGGCAAGGGGGGGACGATCTACACGGAGAAGGAGTACGGCGATTTCGTCGTGCGCCTCGAGTACAAGCTGCCGCCCGGTGGCAACAACGGTCTTGCCATCCGCTATCCCGGAAAGGGGGACACCGCCTACGAGGGCATGTGTGAACTCCAGGTTCTGGATGACAACTACGAGAAGGTCACCAACTCCAAGATCGACCCCCGTCAGGCCCATGGTTCGGCCTACGGCATGGCTGCCGCCGCGCGCGGCTTCCAGAGGCCTCCTGGTGAGTGGAACTACGAGGAGGTCACGGTCACGGGCTCGAAGATCCGGGTGGAGCTCAACGGCTTTGTTGTCCTCGACACCGACCTATCCCAGATCAAGGAATACCTCGCGAACTCCCCTCATCCGGGCAAGGACCGGGTTCGGGGTCACTTCGGCTTCGCCGGGCACAACGATCCGGTGATGTTCCGAAACGTCCGCCTGCGCGAACTGTGAGCCCGAAGGAGGGCCCGTTGCAGTTTGAGCCCCCCGTGCTCTGGATCACGGGGGGCAGTGGTCTCATTGGACGCTACCTAGCCGATCAGGCCCAGGGTCGGTGGCCTCGGTGCCGGGTCCTGAGGATGGGTCGCCCCGCGATCGACCTGACCGATTTCGGCCTGATCACGCGCCTGTTTTCGGAGGATCGTCCCTCGGCTGTCCTCCATTGCGCTGCCATGAGCCGGTCACCGGCCTGTCAGGCGGACCCACCCCGGGCCTGGCTCCAGAATGTCGAGGTCACCCGGCATCTTGTCGGCCTTTGCCGGGATGTGCCCTTCGTCTTCTTTTCCACCGATCTGGTGTTTCGTGGGGACCGAGGGGGGCTGGACGAGACATCGGGACCCGATCCGGTCTCGGTCTACGGAAAGACCAAGCTCGCGGCCGAGGAAGTCGTCCGGTGTCTCGATCGGCATCTCATCATCCGGACCTCGTTGAACTACGGGCATTCTTCCTCGGCGGATCGCGCCTTCAACGAGGAGATGGTGCAGGCCTGGAGGTCGGGCCGAACCCTCAGGCTGTTCACCGATGAATACCGGACCCCGATCGCTGCCTCCGAGACGGCTCGCGCGGTGCTCGACCTGTTGACGATCGGCGCCTCCGGCACCCTTCATGTGGCAGGCCGGGAACGTCTGTCGCGATGGGAATTGGGAGGGCTGATCGCAGGACTGCATCCGGGTCTTGAGGCCCGGATCGAGGCCACCTCTCTCCGTGATTATCAGGGTCCCCCGCGGGCGCCGGATATCACATTGGACTGTGGCAAAGCGGAGGTCTTGTTGGGACGCCCCATGCCTCGATTCAGTGACTGGCTTCGCGAATCCGGGCCCGGCTCCTGAGGAGAATCCATGGCGTACCGAGGCAGACTGGCGCCGTCGCCTACGGGATACCTCCACCTGGGGCATGCGCTCACCTTCTGGGTGGCCGCGGAGCGTGCCCGGATGCACGACGGGGAGTTGATCCTGCGGATCGATGACCTCGATCAGTCCCGGTCCCGTCCCAAGTTCGTCGCGGGAGTCGTCGAGGACCTCCGATGGTTTGGACTCTCGTGGTCCGAGGGGCCAGACTGTGGAGGCGCTTTCGGTCCCTATTTCCAAAGCGCCAGGACGGATCGGTATGAGGAAGCTCTCAATACACTTTTGGAACGGGGATGCCTGTTTTCGTGTCGCTGCTCCAGGAGAGACATACGGTCAGCAATCCAGGCTCCTCATGCTGCGGATGATGAGCCGGTCTATCCCGGGACGTGTAGGACTCTGGTGCCCCGGGAGGACCCTCTGACTCGGGGCGTCACCTGGCGATTTCGCGTCCCAGATGGGGAGAGGATTGGTTTTGTCGACCACTGCCGGGGTTCCGTTGGGTGGGTTGCGGGCCGGGATTTCGGGGATTTTGTCGTGTGGAGGTCGGACGGCGTCCCTGGATATCAGCTGGCCTGTGTGGTGGACGATGCCGCAATGGGAATCACCGAGGTTGTGCGGGGCGAGGATCTTCTGCTATCAACCGCACGGCAGCTGCTGCTCTACCGCGCCCTGGGCCTGGCGCCACCCGGCTTCTTCCACAGTCCTCTCATGAACGACGATCGCGGTGTCAGATTGGCGAAGCGTCATGCCGCCTTGGGACTCCGCCAGCTCCGTGAAGAGGGGTGGTCCGCGGAGGATCTCCGCCAGCTTCCGGCGTTCCGGGACCTTCTGGGTCGTGGATTGCAGGCCGGAGTTGCGCCGAAGACCCCTTGATCCAGTTTTCTAATCGGCATTCATTGCACAGGAGTCGATCGGCACCACACTGCTATTGAAAATGGCGAGCATTGTTACGCGCACGGGAGATGCCGGTCACACCGGTCTGATGTACAACCGGCGAATCTCGAAGGCCCATCCGCGCGTCGAGGCCTACGGAACGGTGGATGAACTCAACGCGGCTCTGGGAACGGTCCGAGCCGCCGGTGCCACCGCGTTCCTGTCGGATCGGATTCTCGTCATCCAAGGTGATCTGGTCGTTCTCATGGGTGAGCTGGCGACCGGGGTTGAGGACCTCGAACGCTATGTAAAAGGCGGATTCAAGCTCGTGTGCGCAGATCACGTCGGGAAGCTCGACGTGATGGTGGCTGACCTGGAAGCGGAGGCCATTTCCTACAAAGGATGGGCGACTCCAGGAGCCAATCCTGTTGCGGCCGCTTTGGATGTGGCTCGAACCACCTGTCGTCGTGCCGAGCGGCGTGTCGTGGCCCTGCATGAGGCTGGTCAGCTCAAGAATGACGAGATTGTCGTGTTCATGAATCGGCTCAGCGACCTCCTCTGGCTGATGGCACGGTGGTCCGAGACCCCGCAATCCTCCACTTCGACCTGATTGCGCGCCTCGTGAGGGGTACGGTCGAATGGCATCAGAAGACCGGCCTGCCGTCTGTTCATCAGGGTGGGTTTGTATCGCTTACCTAGAAAAATCTCGCGCTCAAGCCCCTCGGTGGCCTCTGCTATCGGATCATGTTCGTGCGTTGGATCGTGGTGGCGTGGGCGGGTTTCGCTTTGGTGTTGGCCCAGGAGCCAGATCCCACGTTGGCAGTCCGGCAAAAGGCCCTGGAGGCGGTCAAGACGGGCCAGTTGACCAATGCCATCACGGTGGTGAGCGATGCCATTAAGACCCATCCCCAGGAGCCGCGCCTATGGAACCTGAGGGCCCAGATCCGGTCGCTTTCAGGGGATTCCTCGGGTGCCGTTTCCGATCTTTCCGAGGGAATCCGTCTCAACCCCAAGTCGGCCCTCCTGCACCAGGACCGGGCCATGGAGCGATTCAAGATGGGACAGATCCCGGAATGTCTGCAGGACTTCGACCGCGCCAACGAGCTCAGTACGGAGCTTGTGCCGTACAATTGGCAGCGTGGCATCGCCCTCTACTACGGACGTCGCTATTCGGATGGCCGGAAGCAGTTCGAGGCCCATCGCGCGGTGAACGCCAACGATGTGGAGAACGCCGTCTGGCATTTTCTGTGCGTTGCCCGTCAGGAGGGGACCAATGCCGCCGTGAAGGTCTACATGGACATCAGCGGGGACAGCCGCATCCCCATGGCCGAGATCCACGAGCTGTTCAAGGGCGAGGCTCCGGAGGCTGAGATTCTCGAGGCCGCGGAATCCGCCCCGGAGGATCCCCGGGAGAAGCGCCAGGCCCGCTTCTACGCGCACCTCTACATTGGATTGTATGAGGATCTCCTGGGTCGTGCCGACTCCGCCCGGGAGCATCTCCGCAAGGCTGTTGCCCTGTCGGGCGCGCGCGACTACATGGGCCAGGTGGCCCGAGTGCATCTGAGCCGTCTGAATCCGACCCCAACCACGCCCCCCTCTCCTTCGAAGCCATGACTGATCGTCGCCCCAGCGATTCCGATTCCGATTCTGCAGGCCGTCGCCCTCCCAAGCGGGGAGAGCCTTGGCCGAAACGCTTCACCTTCACACCGGATGGGGGCATGCGATTTGAAAAAGCGGACTCGGGTCGTCCTCCCAGATCCGCGGGACCGCGTCGCCCCTTTCCGCCGCGCCCGGGATCCCGGCCAGGTCCGGGTCGTCCGCCTGGACGTCCAGGTCCCGGGCGTCCGTCCTTCCAGGAGGGTCCCGACCGCCCGTTCCATGGGGAGAGGGAACGACCTCCCTTCAGGGGGGGGGCGGGCCCCCGGTTTGGAGGCCGTTTTTCCGATGAGGGTGGAGCGTCACGACCTGCCCCTCGTGGACCGAGGGAGGGTCGTCCGTTCCCGAGGACTGGTGGTTCCAGGGGAGAGGCTTCGGCTTCGGATCCCCGGGGCAGGACCTGGGGTCCCCCTCGCGAGTTTCGTGGTCCCCGTCCGGGTGGACCGGATCGTCGTCCGGATCGCCCCCCTCGTGACTTCCGCGGGCCGCGTTCCTGGAATGAAGGACCCGCATCACGAGGTCCTGGACGCGGGTCCTGGGGGGAGCGTCCTGACCGTGCGCCTCGGGTGTTCGATGGTCCAGGCCCGAGATCACCAAGAGGCCCAATGGCTCGCCCGCAGCGGGACCCCTTGGCTGCTCCGGTCCGCTCCGCGGAGTCGCTACCGGAACCGCAGATGGAAAGCGAGGTCACGGCGACCCGGATGGAACTCGTCGAGCGCATCCTTTCGAAGGCGACTCCCACGATTCCTGCGGACCTTCTTCTCCGCCAGACCCTGGCCCGTCGAAAACAGCTCAGCCGTGGGGATGGGGCATGGGTCAGCCGTGCCGTGTTCAGCGTCTTCAGATGGAAGCCCTGGCTGGATGCGACGACGCCGTTGACCGCTCAGATCGACCAGGCGTTGGCCCTCGCCGATGATTTGGCGATCAATCCCTCCAGTCTCCCCGACGTGGATTTGGCCAAGGCGGTTCCAGCCTGGACCAACGAGGTGATGGAGACCCCCGGGGCATGGTTGCGATCGCTCCAAGCGGAGCCGGTTCTTTGGTTGAGAACCCGGATGGAGCAGACCGCGACGGTGATGGAGACCCTTGGCAATTGTGACCGACCCTCCTTCGCCGCTTTACCTCAGGCCTGCCGGTACGACGGGCAGGAGGACCTGTTCCGGCACCCGATTTTCCAATCCGGTGCTTTCGAGATCCAGGACCTTGCCTCCCAGGCGGTGGGACTGGTCTGTGCACCCCAGTCCGGGGAGACGTGGTGGGATGCCTGTGCTGGGGAAGGGGGCAAGACGCTGCATCTTTCCGATCTGATGGGGGGTAAGGGGTTGGTCTGGTCCAGCGATCGTGCCGAGTGGCGGCTCCAGCGTCTCAAGCAGCGGGCCGCCCGTTCCGGATGCTTCAACTATCGATCCGTCGTCTGGAATGGCGGTCCGAAACCGCCCACGAAAACGATCTTCGATGGAGTCCTCGTGGATGCTCCCTGCTCTGGAATCGGGACGTGGGGACGCAACCCTCATGCGCGCTGGTCAACACGCCGTGAGGACGTCGAGGAGTTGGCCGTCGTCCAACGATCCCTGCTGGACCATGTCGCCGGCTCGATCCGTCCCGGCGGGCGACTCGTCTATTCGGTGTGCACGCTCTCCCGCGCCGAAACCTCTGGGGTGGCCGATGCCTTCATGGCAGCACATCCCGAGTTTGAGCCCCTCGACGTGGTCAATCCCTTCGCCCCGGAACAGCCCCCTTCCTCTCGGCTCCTGCTCTGGCCTCAGGACACCGGAGGCAACGGCATGTTCATCGCTGTCTGGAAACGGCGCGAGGGTTGAGAAACCTGGGTTTCTCCCGATCCCAAGTCGAAACGGGTCTCATGCCGCAGTTCTTCGACACGCACGCCCATCTGGATTTCGACGAGTTCCGCTCGGACCTGCCGGCCGTCCTGGATCGTGCCCGGGCCGTTGGTGTCGATCGCTTCGTTTCGATCGGGACCGATCTTGCCGCGAGCCGGCGTGCTCTCGCCATCGCCGAGACCCATCAGGGTGTCTTTGCCGTGGCGGGATGGCATCCGGGCCATGCGGAGGAGGCACCGCCGGACATCCGCGCCGAGTTGAGGGCCTTGGCCTCCCACGAGAGGATCGTTGCGATCGGCGAATGCGGGCTCGACTTCTACCGGCTGCCATCCCGGATGGGGCAGGGTACCGTCGATGACGACGCACGGATCCGGGAACGCCAGGCAGACCTATTTGTCCAGCAACTCGAGGTCGCCTCGGAGCTGGGATTGAATGTCGTCATCCACACCCGGGACTCCTTCCCGGAGACCGTCGAGCTCTTCCGCCCCTATGCGTCACGGGTGCGGGCGGTCTTCCACTGCTTTGTCGGGACCCCTGCGGAGATGGAGGTGGTCCTGGGGATTGGATCCCTGGTCAGCTACACGGGGATTGTCACCTTCAAGAACGGAAATGCCGTGCGCGAGACCCTTGCGGCGACGCCGATGGACGGCTTGATGCTGGAGACGGACTGCCCGTTCCTTGCGCCGGTTCCACACCGCGGTCGCCGTTGTGAACCGGCTTTCATCGCGGACATCGCCTCGACGGTGGCTGGGTTGAAGCACTGCAGTCCCGAGGAGCTGGGCACCGCCACGTGTGCGACGGCCCGATCCTTCTTCAAGAGGATCTTCTGAGTGTTCCCGGAGGGAATTCCCCAAAATGGAAAACCGCCTCTCCGCTGGGTGTCTGCGGAGGGCGGCTTTTGTCCTGGTCTGATTTCCCGGGCTTCCCGGGACGTCTGAAGTGGACCCCAAGTGTCGGACCAAAATCAGGCGGAGCTTAAGTTATGGTCCTGAGTCTGGAAAATGCCCCAGAGGGATTACGCTCTCCTGACATCGGCACCATGTCAGGTGAGGGGGCTTCGCATCCAGTTCGGAGGGAGCCCCGGAGGGGCGAGCGGAGAACTGGACGCGCGGCGTCAGTGCGAACTCGCCTCGACGATTCACCCTTCCATCGGTCGGGCTCCGTACGCACCAGGATCGTGGTAGACCGCTTCAGGCGTCGCGTGGCCGATGGCTTGGTGAGGTCGCACCGCATTGTAGTTCCGGAACCAGCGCCCCAACCCACGGCCCAACTCCAACCCATCGCGGTATCCGTTCAGGTAGACGTCCTCGTGTTTCACGCTCCGCCACAACCGTTCGATAAACCGGTTGTCCATCCATCGCCCTTTGCCGTCCATGCTCACTCGCGTGCCCGCCGACTCCACCGCCTCGATGAACCCGTCGCTGGTGAACTGCGAGCCTTGGTCTGTGTTGTGGATCCGTGGCACGCTCCGGCCAGCGGTCAATGCCTTCTCCCAAGCTCGGATGCAGAATCCCCCGTCCAGCGTGTTTGAGACCTCCCAAGACAGGACGTACCGGCTCCACCAATCCATCACGGCCACCAGATACATGGACCCCTGCTACAGTGGTATGTAGGTGATGTCGTTGCACCAGACCTGATCTGGCCCCTGTATTTTCAGGCCTTTCAGTAAGCAGGGATAGACCTGATGCCGATCCCCAGGGCAACTCGTGCGCTGCTTCGGGTGGATCGCCTCGATGCCCATCATCTGCAGCAGACGCCGCAGCCGTTTGCGGTTCACACAGACCCCCTCAAGCCCCAGCATGATCTGCAAGCGGCGACTGCCAAAGACCGGATGTGCCAGATGGAGTTCATCCAGCCGGCGCATCAGGCCCAGCTTCTCAGCGCTCTCTTGGCATGCCTTGTAGTAGAGCGTGCTGCGCGTCACCCCAAGCAGCCGACACTGGGTCCGCACGCTCATCTCCTCGTCAGGGTCGACCAACGAGCGGCGGAGGGTCAGAGGCCCAGTTGCATGGACTTTTTTTTGAGGAAGTCCAAATCCACGGTCAGCTCACCGATCTTTTGGTGCAGATCGGCCACCAGTTTCTCCTGCCCTTCCATTGCCTTCGAACCTGACTCGAAGAGATCCGGGATCCGCTCCCGGATCACCGTCTTCCACCGGCTGACCTGCACCGGATGGACCGAGCACTCCCGCGCGATCTGCGCAACGGTCTTGATCTCCATCAAAGCCTCAAGACCCACCTTGGCCTTGAAGGCTGAACTGTGCCGCTTCCTCGTCGATTTGGTCTTCATGGTTCTGATCACGTTGTCGTCGATCAGACCCAGAAAAACATAACTTACGCCGTGGTCCGAAAATCGGGGCCCATTTCACGTCTTCGACGGGTTCAGGTAGGACGCCCCGACTTCGCACCTTCCTTGGTGACGGGAACGCGCACGTGACTTCCACCGGTGTCGATGTCCTGTTCGACGAGGTGTTGGACGTACGCGCTGAAACTCCTGTAACGGAGGCTCCGGCGACGGTCATTGGCCGACTCGTAGAGATCGGCGGGCATGGAAATGGAAACCTTTGTGGAACTGTTGTTCATGGAAAGACGTGATTGGCAGCTCTTGAAAAACCTTTGGTTGAGTCGGGCATACGTGCTGGATGCCAATGCCACCGACTCTCGTATCGAGGCGTTTCACAGGGGAGCGTTTCAATAAAAAACAAAAATTTTTATCCCGCTCGTGAAACGGTGATAAGCCATCTTGGCTCGAAGGTTTCCGTCAGCTTTTCACCCAAACACCCCGACGTTCCGCTAGATGTATGGATAACGGAATGGCGGGTCGGGATCTTTCGGAAAATCAGGTTCCAGTCCTGCTACTTCAGGCTATCTGGCCCTGGGATTCCCACAAATGAACGCTGGCCCCTCGGTGTGCTGCAGTCCAGACTCTGAACCGCTCGATGGAGGGTGGATCCGTCGTCGAGTTTCCCACATTCGACATGGCGTCCAAGAGCATGATGCTGAGGCAGTTCCTGATGGAAATTGCCCGAAACCCGTTCCAGATGGGAGCGGTCTGGCCCAGTTCTCTTGCATTGGCTCGTGCAATGGCCCGGTGGCTTCCAGAGGGGGGTGACCACCCGGTGCTGGAGCTTGGACCGGGCACCGGAATCGTGACGGAGGAGTTGTTGGCGGCAGGGTTGCCGGAGAAACGGCTGGTTGCGGTTGAAAAATCGCCTGCGCTTGCCCGATCCCTGCAGACCCGATTCCCGAGGGCTCGAATCCTATCGGGCGACGCTTTGGAGATCCAGGAGCTGCTCCAAGGGCAGAAGGTGGGCGCTGTCTTTTCCGGACTGCCTCTCAAGGTTTTCAGACCCGATCAGGTGCTTCGGCTGGCGAGTCAGATTGAAGGCTGCCTGCTTCCGGGCGCGCCGTGGGTGCAGTTCAGCTATCAGCTTGCGAGCAGCCGGCCTCCGGCCCCGGCCTTCTGGGCCACCGACTCACAGCTGGTGTGGAGCAACTTTCCACCCGCAAAGGTGAGCGTCTACCGTGCGCGAAAAACCGCAGGATGACATCGGGCCGGAATGTCTCTCCCCGACTGCCCGCCGCCGATTTTCGTCTTTGGCGTCCTTCAGGACTTTACCAAAGGAAGGAAGTCTGGGTCGCCAACGGGGTCTCCCCTCGTCTCAACTCCACCTTCCACGCCAGGACCTGCCCGTTGTCCGTGAACAACTTCCCGTCATAGGGAACCGCGGACCATCGACCCCATCTGCGATTCCCCCGGATGGGTACCGTGAGTTCCAATGGGTCATTGGGGTTTCGTCCCGCGGTCTTCAGCCAGACCTTGAGCACAAGCTCCTTGATGGGAACACCCTTGGCCCTCCACTGGATGTTGAATCGCATCCCCGATACCTGTTTTGGGTCCTTCCGGAGTTGGCCTTGGTAGGCATCCCGCTGGAAGAGACCCGGAGCAAGGGAAGCCCGGCCCCTGAGATCCAGAAGATGGGGAAGGACTTTGACGATGGAAGCCTCTTTGGCCACCGAATGGGTGACCGACGTGAGGGTGAGCAGAACCCACACGATCAGGGCGCGGGAGAAGGTCACGGCTGGAAACGGGGAGGAGCGGGCCTGTTGTCCCGGAGAATGCGTTGGGATGGAGAGGTCTGGGGTGGACTCAGGAGTCCGGAGCCCGCCGATGGTGCGGGCAGGCTGAAGGTGGACGGCGGTGCTGAGAGACCCGATCTGCCGGCTCGGAGATCGAGGTTCGGTGTCTCGTTCCCGGGGCTGCCAAGCCCACTGCCTGGCCTTGAGGCAGCAGGGGAGACACCCACAGGACCGAAGGCGTCAACCCGCATCTCCCGACTGCGACTGAAGGCCGAGGGCTCAGGAGCCTCGGACGATCTCAGGAGTCCACCGCCTCCGGTCACCTGCTGGTAGCGCTCAATCCGCTGGCGGCTGAGGTCGTCGACTAAGGAACCCCGTCCACCGAGATTCGACGGGGTCGACCGGAGGTTTTCATGCCGAGGATCGGCTTCCGAACCGATCTTGGCCCCGGATGAGGTGCCGGTCTTGGAAAGCCGTTGCTCAAGGGCGTTGCCGTTCTCCGGATCCAGCTGCTTCTGGAAGGACTGGGTCAGACCGGTGGACTCTCCTGGCTTGTCGTCGTTGCCGTTGTTGTCACGGGTCTCTTCCTCACGGTCGTCCGTCTTCCTACCGCCGTCGTCTCGGTCGGTTGAATCACCCTGTTTATCCCGGTCCAGATATCCCCTATCGGCGCGTGTCCTGTTGTCGTCGGTTCCAGGATCCCGGGTGGAGGCGTTCCTCGCCGCTTCGGCGTCAGTCTTGAGCCGGCGCTCCAAGGCGGTCCGCGGCTTCCGGGGACCGACGGACAGCGCTTCATCCGCTGCGTTGGCTCCCTTGTCGAAGGAGCGCAATTCCTTCCTTCCATTGTCGCTGGAGGGATCGGTCAGCAGGAAGTTCCTCTTCTTGTCGAGCCGTTCGAAGAGCTCCAGCTGCTTTCGGGCATCGGGGAGGACCGGATCCACCTGCGGTATGGACTCGGTGGCTTTCCCGTCGATGACGCCTCCCATGGAACTGCCGTCCAGCGAGCGAAAGGAGGGCTGTTTCTTGCGGTTGGGGAGCTCGGCCGGACCTTTCCGGTTCGATGGGATCGAAACCTGGGCCGGTTCGCCGGCGGTCACTGCGGTGCCAAGAGCCCCTGTGATGATGAGGCAGGCCGTCCACAGCCTGAGTCGCGGGAGAGGCTCTGTCATGTTTTTGACAATGAACTGCGCCGTGTGGTGCGTCAAAGACAGATGCTGATCCCACCCGGAATCAGCCCAGTCTCTCCCGAAGGGTCTGGGCCACCTGGATGAACGGCCGTCCTGCTGGACCGGTGGGGTCCGATACCACGGCAGGCATCCCGCGGTCGCCGCCTTCCCGGACTGCTGGGAGGATCGGAATCTCACCGAGGAACGGGATGCCTTTGCGTTGGGCCTCCATCGCGCCTCCGCCATGGCCGAAAATCTCGACACGCGACCCATCCGGAGCGGTGAAGTAGCTCATGTTCTCGATGAGACCGAGCAGCGGGACGTTGACCTTTTCAAACATGCCCATGCCTTTGCGGACGACCCCGATCGAGGCCTGCTGGGGCGTTGTCACGATCACCCCGCCATCCAGAGGCACGATCTGACACAGGGAAAGCTGGGCGTCCCCGGTGCCCGGCGGAAGATCCACCAGCAGATAGTCCAACTCACCCCAGTCCACCTGATGGATGAACTGTTGCATTGTCTTCTGGATCATGGGTCCACGCCAGATGACCGGTTGGTCGTCCGGGATGAGAAACCCCATGCTCATCAGGCGAACCCCGTGGGCGAAGGGGGGGATCAGATGCTCCTCCTCGGTGATCTCGGGTCGGTGTTGCACCCCCATCATCAGGGGAATGCTGGGACCGTAGATGTCACCATCGAGGAGACCCACCCGGGCTCCGATGTGACGGAGAGCACAGGCGAGGTTGACTGAGCAGGTGGATTTTCCAACGCCACCCTTGCCCGAGGCCACGGCGATGACGCGTTTGATGTGGGGCAGTCGGTTCTTGGCGACGGGCCCCGGGGGAGTCGGGGCTCCCGTGGGGACCTTGACCTGGACATGGGCGTCCACGAGGCCGGGAATCCCGTCCCGAAGTGCCAGCCGTGCCGCGTCCGCGATCTGTTCCCCGATCTCTGGACTGGGGGAGGTGAGCTCGATGAGGACACCGACGGCATTGGTCTCGGTCTGGATCTCCTTCACCAGGCCGAACGAGACGATGTCGCGGCTGTATCCGGGGTATTTGACGGTCTTGAGGATGTGCAGGATTGCCTCTTTGGAAATCATGGGATGGCGTTTTGCTGGGGGTTCCAAGTCGTTGCCGTGGCCTGCGGGTGTCAGGCCTAATGGGCGGGTTTTCCCGAGACATCCGCGGCATGCTGGCTGAAGGATTTTCCGCGGCCCGTGGGTCGGATGACGGAGTCGATGATGCCCCGTTGGAACTCGTCCCACATCGGGGACATGCCCCGGAGTTTCTCCACGATCCTCACGAAGGTCTGAACGACATAGTCGACATCCTCGACCGAGGTGTCCCTGCCAAGGGTCATGATGATGTTGCCCTGGGCCAGCGCGTGATCGAGTCCGATCGCGGCCAGGACGTGAGAGATCTTCAGGGACTTGCTGACGCAGCTGGATCCGCTGGCCACCGCGATCCCGTTGAGATCACACAGCAGGAGCTGACCCTCACCCTCGATGAATTCGGTGGAGATGTTGAGGTTGGTGGAAATCCGGTCAGGTCCGGGGCGGGGGCCATTGAGCTTGATGAACCCGACGTGTTTCTCCAGTCCATCCCAGAGGCGGGCCTGCAGTTCCCGGGTGTGGGCAATCCTGGCGTCGAGATCCATCCGGGCCACTTCCGCCGCCACTCCGGCACCGACAATCGCGGGGACGTTCTCGGTTCCGGCACGGCGCCCTCCTTCCTGCACGCCGCCGTGGATGATGGACACGAGGCGCGCCTTCTTGTTGCGGTAGAGGACACCCACTCCCTTGGGACCGTAGAACCGGTGGGGGGAGAAGCTGACGAGGGCCGCACCCCAGGCCTCGACGTCGATCGGCAGCCAGCCTGCGCTGGCCTCGCAGTCCACGTAGAGGGGCACGCCCTTGTCGGAGCAGATGCGTCCCACCTCGGCGACAGGCTGGATCGTGCCGATGTCGTGATTCACATGGTGGACCGCGACGAGGACGGTCTGGGGTGTGATGGCCTCCTTGAGTTCGTGAAGGCGAAGGCGGCCCTCGGCGTCGACCCCCACCCGGGTGCAGGTCCAGCCCTGTTTCTCGAGGAACTCGACGGAGTTGATGACGCTGGGATGTTCCGTGGCGCAGACGACTAGGTGCTTTCCGCGGCGTTCATTGGCATAGGCGACCCCCTTGATGGCGAGGTTGGCCGATTCCGTGCCGTCGGAGGTGAAGAAGATCTCGTCAGGGCTACCTGCGTGGATCAGCGCAGCCATCTGTTCCCGGGAACGCTTCAGAGCCTCGCGAACCCGGAGTCCGTGTTCGTGGAGGGAGGACGGGTTTCCAAACCATTCCGTGAAGAACGGTTTCATGGCCTCGAAGGCCTCGGGCAGGAGTGGAGTGGCCGCCTGGTGGTCGAGATAGACGTGACGCATGAGATCGAGGATAGCCTTCAAACGGTGGAAGGCGAACTGGATGCCGGGCAGGCGATCCAAGGACAAAAAATCCGCGGTGGCACGGGAACCCGTGGGCCGCGGAGGATCCGGACGAGTCCGCTCAGGCGGCGGCCGGTACCGGCGTCTGCAGTTTCGAAGCGGTCTCCGGATGCTTCCGGATGTAGTCCTCGAGCGCAGCCTTAAGGGCTTCTTCGGCTAGGACCGAGCAGTGGATCTTGACCGGCGGCAGACCGCCGAGGGCATCGACGACCTCCTGGTTCGTGAAGTTCATCGCCTCGTCGATGCTGCGACCCTTGATGAGCTCGGTGGCCATGCTGGAGCTGGCGATCGCGGATCCACAGCCGAAGGTCTTGAACCGGGCATCCTCGATCTTCCCGTCCTTGATCTTGAGGCTGATCTTCATGATGTCGCCACAGGCGGCGGCACCCACCTCGCCCACGCCGTCGGCATCTTTCAGGTCGCCCATGTTGCGGGGGTGCATGAAGTGGTCCATCACAGTGGAATTATAAAGGGTGTAGGTTTCGCTCATGGTTCAACAGTTAGGATGAAAGTTTCAGGGTTCGCGACCGCTTGGGCTTCGTCGCCGCTGCGGTCTTAGGATGCTTCGGTCTCGACCGCGCCGTCCGTTCTTCATACTCGACGAAGGGGGTGTGACGCCGGGTGAGTTCCGCCACGGAGGTTCGACCAAAGATCTCTTTCACCCGGTCCTGTGCCTCCGAAAAAAGCCCACACAGAGCACAGCCTTCCCGATGGGTGCAGTCGGAGTCGGTCTCGAGGCACCGCTGGAGTGCGATGGGGCCCTCGACCGCCTCGATGACCTCCAGAACCGTGATTTCGTCCGGAGTCCGCACCAGAGAGAATCCGCCACCAGAACCCCGGGCTGACTTCACAATCCCGGCCCTCGAAAGGCTCTGGAAAATCTTGCCGAGAAATGAGGTTGGAACGCCTTCCTCATGGGCCAGCGCATCCACCATCTCGATCGACCCCGCAGGGCGACGCGAGAGGGCCAAGAGGCCCAACATCGCGTACTCGCTCGCTCGGGTGATTTGCATCGGTGAATAGGACCAAATTGGTCTTGTTGAAAATCAAATTATTCAGGTCACCCAGACTGTCAATCCGTGAAGCGGAGGAATTCGGTCTGATTTGAATCCGGCGGTGAAAACGGGTCACGGACGACGCAACGACGACCGGTCCCGGAGCCAGTCCCAGTCGGCTGTGGGCTCGGCCGGGAAGATGCCGCCGGCACCGCCCTTGACGTTGGGGCGCAGGGTGGAACCGGCTCCCGATGTGACCTGCCAGCGGTGGTTTTCGACATGTCCGTCCGCAAACGCGAGGTTGGCGGAGCCCTGATGGTGGCTGGCCGGCAGGTTGCCCCATTTCGGGGCCTCCTCGAGCCGGTTCATGAAGAACCCGTCGTTGATCGTGTCGGGGTGCTCGTCGAGGAAGACAAAGATCGTCGAGGGGTTCTGGACGTCTGCCTCCCGGAAGTGCTGCTGGAAGGATGGGTTGAACCGGTTGGTCAGCTCGCCGGGATCTCCGACGAGCGAGTTCATCGAGAAGCTCCGGGTGCGGAGGCCGACCGTGCTCCGGGAGAGGTCGGAAGGGCACTTGAAGACGGCCACGGAACGCCCCAGGTGGTTTCCGAGCCTGGCCTCCGTCAGGTAGGTCGTGTTCGTGTTCTCCTCGGAGTCGTCCCAGTTGAGCACGTGGTTCACCCAGTTGATCCGACGGGCCCGGGTCTCCCCGACCCCGTGGTTGTTCACGAGCCGGTCATTGTGGTCGTCGGCGTAGAGCTTCCATCCGAGGTGGAGCTGCTTGAGGTTGGCCTGGCAGGCGGCACCCTGGGCCTTGGATCGGGCCCGCCCCAGCGCGGGAAGGAGCATGCCGGCGAGAATCGCGATGATCGCGACCACCACCAGGAGTTCGATCAGGGTGAACGCCGTCGTCGCAGTGTCGGGATGCGGCGGCTCGAAGGATGCCGTGTTCATTCGAGCGAGATCATGGCCTTGATGACGCCCGACTCCGGCTTGAGGTACTTCGAAAATTCCCCGACCACGTTCGGGAACGGCACCCGGTGCGTGATCCAAGGGCCGGTGTCGAGCTGACCCGATCCGATCAGGGAGATGATCCGGGCGAAGTCCCGGGGAAGGGCGTTGCGGCTGGCGAACAGGGTCAGTTCCCTGCGGTGCAGGATCGGGGCGTGCGGGAAGGTCAACTCGGCCTGGGTGATCCCGACATAGACCAGCCGGCCGGCGAAGGCGCAGAACCGGAGGGCCTCGCTCATCGATCGATTGGATCCGGTGGCGTCGATCACGACATGGGCCATCTCGCCTCCCGTCAGGTCGGCCATACCCTGGACGTCGTCATCGCCTCCGGACGCCAGCAGGGTGTCGGCGATGCCCATCCGCTCGCGCACGAACGCGAGTCGCTGGGAGTTCATGTCGAGCACAATCGTCCTGGCGCCGGCCAGCTTGGTGAATTCCATCGCGGCGAGTCCGATCGGACCCGCACCGATGACGAGGGCCGTCTCGCCCGACTTCAGTCCGCTCCGGTCCACCGCATGGCATCCGATCGCGAGGGTTTCCACCAGTGCCGCCTGCTCGTTGGAGAGCGCCGGTGCGGGGTGCAGTTTTCGGGCAGGGAGAAGGATGCGCTCCTGCAGTCCCCCGTCGCACATGACTCCCAGGGTCTGGTTGGATTCACAGCAATTGGTGTGGCCCCGACGGCAGGCGGAACAGCGCTGGCAGTTGATGTAGGGTTCCACCGAGCAGCGGTCCCCGGGATGGACATGGGTGACACCCTCGCCCACGGCCAGCACCTCGACACCGAGCTCATGGCCTGGAATCCGCGGGTAGCTGAAGAACGGCATCTTCCCGAGATAGCCGCTGTAATCGGTGCCGCAGATACCAACCTGATGGACCCGGAGCAGGGCCTCGCCGGGGCCCGGCGCCGGAGGTTCGGGAACGTCGATGAACCGGAAGGATTGGGGCCGTTCGAGCTGGAGGGCGCGCATGCGAGGGTCTCTGGGTTGGATTGGGTGGGTGACGCGGCGAGGGTCTCAGGCTCGGATTTGGCCGGTGCCCCAGCCGAGCCATTTGTAGCTGCACAGTTCGTCGAGGCCCATCGGACCCCGGGCACCGACCTTGTCGGTGCTGATCCCGATCTCGGCTCCCATCCCGAACTCGCCACCATCGGTGAACCGCGTGCTGGCATTCCAGTAGACGGCCGCCGAGTCGACCCCCTGCAGGAAGTTTCGGGCCGTGGATTCGTTGCGGGTGATGATCGCGTCGCTATGGGCCGAGCCATGCCGATGGATGTGCTCGATCGCTGCGTCGACACCGTCGACCACCCGGACATTCAGGATGTAGTCGTTGTACTCCGTGGCGTAGTCCTGCTCGGTGGCCGCCCTGAGGACGGGCCCCTCGGGGCCGAGGTCCTTCAGGAGGGCCATGGAATCAGGATCGACCCGGAGCTCCACCTGCTTCTCGGCAAGATGGCGGGCGGCCCGGGGCAGGAATGCAGCGGCCACCGGCCGGTCGACCAGGACCGTCTCGGCGGCGTTGCAGGCCGAGGGACGCTGCACCTTGGCGTTCCAGAGGATGGTGTCGGCCATGTCGAGGTCCGCCTCGCGGTCGACATAGATGTGACATACCCCCTTGTAGTGTTTGATGACGGGCACCTTGGAGCATTCGGTCACGGCACGGATCAGACCTTCGCCGCCGCGGGGCATGCAGAGGTCGACCAGCGAGGTGAGGGACAGGAGTATGGGGACGGCCTCGCGGTCGGTGGTGGGAATGACCTGGATGGCAGTCTCCGGGAATCGGTCCCCGAGAACCTGTCGTCCTGCATCGACCATGAGTCGTGCGATCAGTCGGTTGGAGTTCAACGCCTCCTTGCCGCCACGGAGAATCGTCGCATTGCCTGTCTTGAAGCACAGGCTGGCGGCATCCGCGGTGACGTTGGGACGGGATTCGTAGATGATGACCACCACGCCAATCGGGGTGCTGACCTTCTGGAGCCGGAGTCCATTGGGACGGATCCGTTCGTCGAGAATCCGGCCAACCGGGTTGGGCAGCATGGCGACCTCCCGGACACCCCGGGCCATGGCGAGGATCCGTTCCGGATTGAGGGTGAGTCGGTCGAGCATCGCTGTGCTGAGGCCAAGTTCCCTGCCGACCCCCAGATCGAGGACGTTGGCTTCCAAGAGAGCGGACGTCTCACTCTCCAAGGCCGCGGCCATCGCGACCAGGGCCTGGTCCCGCTCCTCGGCGGTCAGCTGGGCAAGGGTCCGCGAAGCCCCCTTTGCCGCCCGGGCAATTCCCGTGATCTGTTCGGTCAAGCTCACCCCGGCACGGTACGTGGGTCGGGTCCCGATGTGAAGGATCCGCACCCGCCCGCCGGACCTCTTCCTTTGAACCGGACCCCCGTGTCGCGTATGCTGGAACCATTCCATGGACCGCCCCTCTCTCCTCCTCCGCCCTGTCCTGATCCTCCTGCTGGCCTGGACTACAGGGCTGGGTTTGTGCGCGGCCACGCTGATCCCGACCGGGAGCGATTGGTCGTTCTTCCGCGGGACGGCGCACCCTTCCCCTGCGGATCCTTCCGGATGGCGTCGCCCCGGGTTCAACGAGGCGTCCTGGGAAAAGGGCGTCGCCCCGTTCTCCTACGGCGAGGTGTCATTCACCGGGACCCAGCTCACGGACATGCAGAGTCGATACTCGACGGTCTTCCTCCGCAGGACATTCCAGATCCTGAACCCCAGGGCGATCCAGAGCCTCGACCTGAACACGGTCTGCGACGACGGCTTTGTCGCCTACCTGAATGGCACCCGGGTTGCCGCATTGAACTTCGGCGAAACCGACCCGGGGTTCGACTCCCTGGCGACCTCGGCGCAGGAATACGTCCAAACCTCCCAGACCCTCCCCGACGCTGCATCGCTGCTGGTCCCGGGGGAGAACGTCCTGGCGGTGGTGCTCCTGAACGGCTCGCTGTCCAGCAGCGACATCGTATTCGATGCCGAGCTGGTCTCCACCGAGGCGGCTTCGGTCCTGCCAAGGGTGGTTGGGGTGTCTCCCAACCCGGGTCTGGTCACCAATCTGACCGAGGTGGTGGTGATCTTCTCCGAGGCCGTGACCGGCGTTGCGGCAGCGGACTTCCTTGTCAATGGCGTGCCGGCAACCTCGAGCTCCGGAAGCGGGACGACCTATCGGTTCTCCTTCCCGCAACCCGCCCCGGGTGGGGTGGTCCTGAGCTGGGGACCCCTGCACGCCATCCACGATCTCGACATGCCGCCGAACCGGTTCGATGGCGGGGCACCGGGATCGGTCTGGTCCTATGAGGTCCTCGATCCGGAGGGGCCATCGGTGGGACGGGTGCGGCCCGTGGCGGGTGTTGTTGTGCGCCAGCTGGCGGAGGTCGAGGTCACCTTCAATCGCGCGGTGGTGGGTGTCGACGCCTCCGATCTGCGCTGCAACGGCCTGCCGGCCCTCTCCCTGTCGGGCCTCGGTCCGGGTCCATACCGATTCCAGTTTCCCGAGGCCCCCGACGGGGCGGTAACCTTCTCCTGGGCCCCGGGGCACGGAATCGTCTCGGATGAGCCCGTGCCTCATCCGTTTCGGGGAGGGGAGTGGTCGGTGACGGTGGATTCCAAGCGGGCGGTTCCTCCGGTGGTGATCCATGAGCTCCTGGCGGACAACGCAACGGGTCTCCGGGATGAGGACGGTGACACGGAGGACTGGATCGAGCTGCACAATCGCGGGGTCTCCGCCGTTCCGCTTCGAGGCTGGTCGCTGGGCAGTGGAGCCGAGGGTTCGGATGCGTGGCTGTTCCCGGAAGTCGAGATTCCGGCGGGAGGATTCCTGGTTGTCTTCGCCTCGGGGAAGGATCGTCGCCCCTCCGCCCCGGGCGCTCCCCTGCACCTGGCGTCGAAGCTGAACGCCACCGGGGATACCTGGCGCCTGTTCGGACCGGAATGGCCCCCGTCCCCCGTCAGCGAGGTGAGATTCCCGGAACAGGGGCCGGACCATTCCTATGGTCTCCAGGGAGGAAGCGGCCCTGGCGGATGGCGCTATTTCAACGCACCGACTCCCGGCCGCAGCAATGGGGTCAGCACCGTCACCGGACGTGCCGAAACGGTCCGGTTCAGCGTCCAGAGGGGATTCTTCGACCGCCCCTTCGTCCTGACGTTGGCCACGCCGACACCCGGAGCCACGATCCGATTCACGACCAATGGGGCGGCGCCGACCCCAACCACCGGCTTTGTCTATGGTTCGCCGCTCTCCCTCGCGAGCAGCCGCGTGGTCCGTGCGGCCGCCTTCGGCCCTCAACTCGTTCCATCGGCGGTAGGAACCCACACCTATCTCTTCAACATCGCCGCGAACCGGCGCCTCCTCCCGGCGCTGTCCCTGG
>Ga0194129_10001012_pt1 | contig 49008 bp, 61 predicted proteins | sample TA2KigCa35mmetaG_FD_150862 | JGI IMG/M metagenome (GOLD analysis project Ga0194129, IMG submission 150862) | Freshwater microbial communities from Lake Tanganyika, Tanzania - TA2015038 Kigoma Deep Cast 35m | ecosystem: Environmental > Aquatic > Freshwater > Lake | place: Tanzania: Lake...
AAATAAATTTACATAGGTAAATGTTTTATTTATTTTATAATATTATTTTGTTTTTTTTCACTAATATTTTTACAATATGTTTCAAATAATGAACTATTATTTATATGTGTGTTTAACATATGATTAATAAATTCTTCATTACATAATAATTCATAACCATATAATTTATCATTTATGAAGTCATCTACTGTACAATTATATAATATATTATTGTTTAACATATTTCTTTTTTCTAATATGTCTCCTAATATATAATCCATAAATTTCTTCATATTATATTATTTAGATTTATTTTTTAAATATTCAATAAAATCAGTATATTCATTGGATAATTTAATTGTTTCAAGTTTTCTCATTAAATATATGTAATTAAAATCATTCCTTATCTCATTTATATATGTATTATTGCCTAATTTTTTTTGATTTTCATAATATATATGGTCTCGATTTATAACACGTCTAATATGTTCATGTAATGATTTTTCCATCATTTTTGTATTATTATAATAATTATCATTTATATCCAATAGTTGATTTTTTATTTTTTCAAAAGTAATGTCTGCAATGTCTTTATTTTTTAGTTTAATATATTTTTCTTTTTCATTTTTATATACATAACTACAATCAGAATCTTGAGTCATTATAACATTTAGATTTTCATCTTTTTCCAATACATATTCCAAAAAAGATGTATATCTATATGTATCAAATAAAATACCATATAATATACGATTATCCATATGTGTTATATTCCAATCTTCATCAAAACCAATCGGTTGTGTAACATTTAGATTAATATTATTATTTATATTATTTACATTATTATTATTATTATTATTATTGTTATTTATTGTAATAGAATTATCAATATTTGTAGTATTATCAATATGTGATATACCATTATTATTAACATTTGTTATTTTACTATTTTCACCATTTGTGGTCAAATTATTTGTATTGGTTGTGTTATTTATTTCATTTGCATCATCATTTTGTGTATTTTGTGTATAATAAGAATGAAAACAATATACTGCAATATGTTTTTTTAAATCAAATAATGTTCTATATTCATTGTTACAAAATTTACATATTTTTGAATGTGTTTTATTCATTTCATTGATACATTTTAAATAATTTGTTCTATTGTCATTTATGTAAGTTGAATTTGATAAATGTTCTAATTCATTTTCATTTATAGTATGTATGTCACTGATATATGGTAATACAGTTAAAACAATTAATTGGTCTTGAGAATATTTATGAGTAGATATTTCTTGACAACATCTTTTTTTTATTGATAAATGTTTTGTAATATCTTTATTTTCATATGTCATATAATTACACCTTTTACATATATATTTTGTATTTGATTTTTGTGTATTTGATAATTTATTTATGTTTGTGTTTATTTTTTCTTCACATTTTTTCGTTTCATTTAATTCCACACATTTTACATTTATATATTCAATGCATTTTGTATTATTTAATTTTATTTTTTCTCTATTTTTTATTTCTGTTTTTTTTTCATAATTGCTTCCAATAATTTTTATTTTTGATTCAAATTTATAGTCACTTTCTTTCATTAAACGCATTACATTTAAACTTTTATTCCAACTATCACACCAAAAAAAACAATGTGCTATTTTATTTGGATTTAATTTGTCTAATCTATTGGCTCTACATATCCTTTGTACTGTTAAAATATCATTCATTTTATCACCCATTTTTCCAATAAATACTGAATCACATTTTATTATATCAACTCCTTCATTTAATATACGTATTGACAATAATATTTTTATTATGTCTTTTCTTTCGTTCTCTTTTTCATATTGAAAATTATCCAATATTTCATTTCTTTTTGAATAATTACATTCACTTGTTATAATTTCTATCCAATATGGCATATAATGATAATTTTCCATTATACTTATTACAATATCTTTAAAATAATTACATTCTTCAATAGTATTTAAAAATACTATACATTTTCGTGCTCCTACATCTAACATTCCATTTATTAAAAATAAACCTTTTTTACTTAAATTATCATCTAATTCCAATAATTCTTCTGGCTTTTCAATATCAACTATATCAATATTATCTTTTAATTCAATAACTGGTAAATATATATTATAGTCACATATATATTTATCTTTTATTGCATTAGAAAAATTATATTGATATATTGTTGAACAATTTAATATTTCTTCCATACATATTTGAGGTGTTGCAGTAACTAATAATACTTTTGGAAAGGATGATATAATTTTAATTAAATTATTATTATTTATAATATTATGTGCTTCATCTACTATAACAATACTATTAGATAAGTCATAATTAGAATTTTCTAAAAATAAATTAAATAATACATTTTCTGCTGAAATAAATGTTGTAGAAATTACACAATTTTCATATAATATTTTATCAACTTCATTAAAATCTGTTGTACAATCAGAATCTAATAATAAATACTTATATTTCGGTAAAAATTGTTTAATCCTTTCTAAATTTTGCATAACATGAATTTTTAATGTGATAATACAAATATATTTTTATAATTTTTATCTTTTAAATGATTACAAAAAATAATTGTTTTTCCTGTACCACAAGGTAAATTTAGTAATTTTATTCCATTCCATTCATCATTTAATTTTTCAATAGCTTCTATTTGATAATATCTTAATATATGTTTTGTTTCTTCTTTTTTATTATTTACATTTTCATCATTATTTTTTTCTGTAAATGGATTATCTGTTTTTATAAATATAATTGTATTTGTTAAATTCCATAAAATTGATAATGTTTCTTCAATTTTACATGTATAATATAAATAACCTTTTGATTTGTTATTTTTACTTTTAAATCCTTCATATATCATTGCCATAAAAGTACCTAAGTCACTTCCAGTTAAATATTTATTTTCATTCCATAATTTCATTTGTAATCCGTGATATATAATATCATTACCATCTTTTTCAATACTTATTCCATCCAATCCATACTCTTGAATAGAATTTATTTTACCATCAACTTTATCTTGTTTTCTTTTCATGCGTAATTCACGATAACCTCCAAAATGTTTACTTATAAATCCAGAATCATATAATATATTTTCAGGTATATTATGCCAATGATATGTAATTTGATTAAATTGGTTTGCATGTTTATTGATACATAAAATTTCATAATCTAAAAAATTTAATTTATTATTCATTTTTAATTATATATTAATATATAATTATCATTTTATATATTTATAATTTCTAGTAAAAATATTAAATCTATTACTTTTTATAGTTGTTGTACTTCTACAAGAGAATTATTAATACCATATTGTAAAGAAAATAATATTGAATTATCATATTATAAATTTGTGGAGTTATTTTACTACTTTATTGACAAAAATTTATTTGTATCATTATTTACTGATAATAAAAAAGCTTCATCATTATCAATATAATAACTCATTCCAATCAATGTTATTTTGACAAAATTAGTTTCATCAGCATAAGTCACAAAATATTTATACACTTTTTCAAATAATTTTTCGATGTAATCTCTTGGAGTATATCCATAAAAATCTCTAATGGATTCAACATTTTCTCTAGAGATTTGTTTTAAATAAAACAATGCTTTATTTAAAAAATATATTATGACAGTTTTTACTGTATTCTTACCAATATCATTTTTCGATGAAATATTTTCATCCAAGTATATTTTACCTTGCTTTAATCGAAATTTGTCATACTTTTTGAATACATAATATGACATATGTTTCGATATTTTCGGCATTTTTTGCATATTTATTTCAGGCTTATATACAGTAATATCATTAATATTCTTTTTGTTATAGTACAATGGCATATGTAATAAGCTCAAATAAATGTTGTTGTCAACATCACACATCTTCAAATATTTCTTGAATAATTTGAAGTTTTGTTTATTACTTTCATATTTATTGTCATGACTGACTATAGAAAAAATAGAATACATTATTTCTTTCTAAATATTAAGATTATACTAATTTATAATAGTTTTAAACTTCAAAGTTTTTCACTGTCAATTTTTATTTATTACTTTATTAAATAAATATATAGTGTCTTTATGAAATATTGCTTCATTTTTTTCTCTTAGTTTTTCATTTATCATATACATATTTTTACCTAATAAATCTATATCTGTAATACCAATTTTTGATAACTTATTACATATATTATTTATTTCATATGGTAATTTCCAATATTTTACATTTGTTTTTAATGAATTTACCAATACACAACATGAACCAATTGTCATATTTTCTTTTTTCAATTTCCATTTTCTTTCATTTATTATCTTATTATTTTCAATATATGATACCACAATATATTTATGATTAAAATGCTCATTTAACATTGTATATATTGCAGTTAAATATTCCTCACTTGGTAATATTCTTAAATATTCATTATTGTATGCTATAAATGTATGACATTTTATTTTTTCATTTGTTTTTGATAATATACATTCCACTTCTTCTAAATAATATCCTTTTTCATATTTCTCTAATTCTTTCAATGATTCATTATCTAAATCAACTATTATTCCATATGTTTTTGTATATCTTTTTTTATATAACGATGCAACTGCACCTTTCCAATTTCTAGAATTTCCACAAAATATCCTTTTGTATCCTTTTATATAAGCACCAAATGAAACTATATTTTTATTTGATATTCTACCTCATATTTGATAAATAGAATTAGAACCATACGAAAATATATACATGTTATTGTTATTTTATAATCTTATTCTTTTATTTTTTATATCATTTATTTTCTATAAAAATTGATTTTTTTTATAATATAAAACTATTCTTATCAATAAATAATAATATAACAAAACTATAATGAATATAGATATATATAAATTACGTTTATCACATTATTTTAAAATAAAATATTATGAAAAATATGAAAACAATAAAACATATTATTATTCAAATAATAAACCTTTTCCAAGTGTTACTATTCCAGAAAATACTGAAAGATTAACATTTTATGAATTTTTTGATCAACCGATTGTTCAAAATACTATAAAAGATAATATTTATGAGATTACATTTGGTATATTATTTAATCAATATATTGGTAAAAATGTATTACCATCTAAATTAAAAAAACTTATATTTGGTGATTCATTTAATCAACATATTGAAAAAGATGTTTTACCACAAAGTTTAATAAGTATTACATTTGGAACAAATTATTCAACTGAAATAAATGAAAATGTACTTCCAAAAAAACTAAATGATATAACATTTTTTTGTTGTGTTAAAAATATATTAAAACCAAATATTTTACCATATGGTTTACAATCAATAACTATTTTTAATCTAACTATGTCATTAAAAGATATTTTACCAAATACAGTTAGAAAATTAATAATAAAAAATGTTTATATAGAATTAAAACCAGGTGATTTACCAGATTTTATTGAAATATTATATATATGTGATCAATTTAATCAAGTTATAGAACCTGATATATTACCTAAAAATCTCAAAAAATTACATTTAAGTTATGACTTTAATCAAGTAATTTCTATTGGTGTTTTACCAATAGGTCTTGAAGAGTTATATTTTGGGGTAAATTTTAATCAAATATTAGAACCAAATGTGTTACCATATGGATTAAAAAGATTAGATTTAAATCATTATTTTAATCATAAAATTACACAAGGAGTATTACCAGAAACATTAGAATTTTTATCTTTTGGTTGTGATTTTAATACATCAATTGATGTTGGAGTTTTACCAAATTCATTGATATATCTTTCATTTTCATGGGGATTTAATCAAATAATAAAAGAAGGTGTTTTACCAGAATCATTGAAATATATTGAATTTGGAAAATCATTTAATCAAGAATTATTACCAAATGTATTACCTAAAAATTTATTAATGATAAAGTTTGGTTTAGATTTTAATAAAAATTTAAAAAAAGATGTTTTACCAAAAAATATTGTTTTTGTTGATTTTGATAATAAAATAAATAATTTTTTACAAGAAACATTTGATAAAATACCTTATCATATTAAATATAATAGTTTTTATACAAAACTTTATATAAAACCACATATAAAAAGTGTTTCTATGCATATTTTTAATAAACATCATGATATGAATGATATTGTTAAAACATATATTGGTGGATATCAAGTTATTCAACACGATTCAATTAATTTTTTAGATATATCTTTCATAAAAATTATTGATAAACAATATTGGATTGGAAATGTAATTTTAAAAGAATTAATTCAAAAAATATTTGAACCAAGTCGTTTAATAAGAATATCCACAAAAAATAATATTTCTATGGAAGAATTATTAGATATGTATTAAATTAATAATATATTATAGTTAATTATAAAAAACAAAAATTAGTTATTATTAAGTGTATAACACGAAAATAAACCAACATATAAATTTGAATCATTATCAAAATACATATTTTCTAAATTATCATAAATTTCATAATATATACTATTTATTGTAGTTTGATATAATGAAAAATTAAATAATTTCTCATATATTTCTTTTTCTTCATTTGTTAAAATGTAATTTCTACCAAATTTCAAACTATTTATCACAAAATTATTCCAATATTCATTATATATTGGATTTTCTAGAGTTTTATCTAATAATTTATCTAATACAAAATCTAATAATAAAATAATAAATGTAAATGATTCTTCTAAATTATCATCATCCATATAATCAAAAAAACGTATTTCAATACCATGATTATAATGTTTATTGAAATTTATATCTAAACCTATTTTATCTAATTTTGTATATCCATTATTTTTATAATAATCATTATACCATTTAGATACAGTTGAATCAATTGTTAATATTTTACCATTATCCATATTATCAGTATTATATGTTCCAATACCTATATATCTTGATATTGCACATCTTTGTGATGATTTCGAAAATATATTTTTATCATCTATATTTGAAAATGGATCAGATGTACCATATATTGATATTAAAAATGGTTCTAACCATTGTATAATTTGTATTCCTTTTTTGTGTTTTTCTAGAAATTCTTTTTTATTTTTTATTTTTGTATTTTTATCTAATAATGTTGGTAAAGTTATATTATAATGTAATGTTCCATTATTAAACATTGATATATTACTTAAATTTGTCATATACATTGAAAATGCATAATTTTCTTTCATTATTTTTATTTTACCATAATCTTTAAATATTTCCAATTTTTCACAAGTTTCATTCAATTGTTTTATAAATTTTGTTTTATATTCATTCAATTCTTCTATAATATTATATAATTTATTATTATAAAAACTATTTGTAGTAAATTCTATTGTATCTCCATCAAATAACCATTCTTCATTATCTTTAAAATATTCATTTTGTTTTTCTAATGTTTGAATTAATGTTTCACCAATAAATTTTTTATTCGGTTCATTTTCTTTTGTATACATTTTCATTGAATTATTATTGTAATCTGTATATAAAAAACTATGTGAATTTATCAATAATGGTAAAGGGATATTTTTATCATTTATACATTTTCCTACATATTTATAAAAATAATCATCTATATATTTTTTATTATAATTTGAAAAATAATCTACACTATATCTTTCTCTTCTGTGATTTTTTAGAAAAAAATTAATTGGAACAAAAATTTTTTTGTCAAATTCTAAATATACTTCATTTTCAATACCTATTCCCCAAAATATTTCATTTGGTTTATATTTATTCTTATATTTTATATGTTTTTCATTTTCTTCTAAATCATTCATGTATATTTATATTATATTTTATATTTCTAAAAATTATTATTATTATATGTAATAAATATATATGATTATATATATTAGAGATGAAATAAACGAAAATGAATATAGAACACCTATTGTTCCATATGATACTTTAAGATTAGTAAATAGTGGTTTTACTATTTATATTAAAAAATCAAACAAAAGAATATATCCTAATAGTGAATATAATAAATATATACATTTAACTGAAATGGAATGGAATCATCAATTTTTTTCAAATGCTTTAATTATTGGATTAAAAGATTTCGATAATTTATATTCATTATATAATCATAAACATATATATTTTTCACATTCATTCAAAAATCAATCTAATTCAATTAATGTTTTGACTGAATTTAAAAAATCAAATAGTCACATTTATGATTTAGAATATTTTTTGGACTCAAATAATAAAAGATTAGTTTCTTTTGGGATTTTTGCTGGTTATATAGGAGGTTTTCTTGGGATATATCAATATTTAAAAAAAACGATTGAAAAAACAAACATAAAAAATTTAAAACCATTCAAAAATAAAAATGAAATGTTAAAATTATTAGATATTTATAACAATAAAAAATTTGAAAAAATAAAAATAGGTATTATTGGACATAAAGGTAATTGTGGAAAAGGTGTTATTCAATTATTAAATGACCTAAAAATACAATATTATATTATTGATAAAAATAAAAATATTGATTATAGTTTATTTAATATATTTTATAATTGTATTTTATTAAATAATCAAAATATTTGTTTTTTTGACAAAAATACTATATTTTCGAAATATATTACTATTGTTGATATTAGTTGTGATGTATATTCACCAAATAATCCAATATATATCAATAATAAAATTACTACATGGAAACAACCTGTTTTTGAATATAATAATAATGTTGATATAATTGCTATTGATAATTTACCATCTTTATTACCAACTGAAAGTTCTGATTATTTTTCTAATAAATTAACTGATTTATTAATGGATTTTATAAATGGTGATAAAAATAATTATTGGAAAAATGCATTGAATATTTATAATGATAAAATTAAATTTTTGGAATAATGTTTATATTAAAAATGATATATTACAATTTTCTTTTTAGAAAAATAATTATTTATTATTTTAATCATGTATTCATTAGAAAAAAATATTTTGATATTATTTAAGTCAATAGTATTTTTAAATGTTTTTGTAATACATTATTAACTATATTTATATAAAGATTAATGTCAATATATGAACACATAATATTAAAATTATAAATGATTGTTATAAAATATATTAATTAATTTTTTTATTAATTATTTCCATATTTGAATTCTATATTATTTTCATTACAGTATTGTTTAATTTGTATAAGAAATTTACATTCTTTGTTAATTGTACCATCGTAAAAAAATATAGATTTTAATGAATGAAGATTATACATAAAATCAATTGATTCAAAAAATATTGAATTAACATTCAAATATAATTTTTGTAAAGTTTTATTTATTACCTTACTGAAATTTATATCAGAACCATGAATTGATAAAGTATCTAATTGATGGAGTAATTGTAAGTTTTTATAAAAAATATTACCAGAAATATCAATGTTTTTTTCATTTAAACAAAAATAAGACTGACTTGTTAATGCAACTTTACTATTTTTTATATACTCAATATATGTCGTTACATCATTTAGTGTTTGAAAAATATTATCTTCTGATAAATTTATTTTATTTTTTAATAAAACAAGTTCATTTTCTAAATTACTTACAATTTTATCAGTGACATTAAATATTTTTAACAATTTGTTATTATTGTTTTCAATTGATTCTCCAATACTATTTTTATTGTTATTCACTTCTTTCACCAATTTTTCGTAATTAGTCTTTACTAAATCTACTGAATTTTCATATGATTCAATATTATCTTCTAAAAATATTACTTTTTCAGTCAAATTATTAACAACATTCATATTTTCATTAATTTTAGTAATTGATATTTGAATATTATTTTTATTGTCTGTTGTTTTTTTCATTAATTCTTCAATAATAGTTTTATTGCTATTTATATTGACAATCATTTTTTTGATAATAGTTTTTTCATTATTTAATTCTTCAGTTAATTCTTTGTTTTTAGTTTCTAATAAATTAATTTTATTTTCTAATTTTGTATTATTTGTTGTTAATGTTTCAATTAAATCATTTATATTTTTTTTATTTTTCGAAATGATATTATATAATACTTTCAACAAAACAAAAACAATAATAAATAATATAAAAATAATGTATATTTCACTCATTTTTTTTATCAAATTTTATAATATAAATATTATTATAAAATATAAATCAATTTTTTTTATGAAAGAAAATTATATAATTATAAATTGTCCTCATTGTAATGATTATATTTTGATATACAATAAAGAATTAAATTGTCGTATTTTTCGTCATGGTGTTTTTAAGGACACATTACAACAAATTAAGCCACATTTACAAAAAGAAGAATGTGAAACATTAAAAAATAAAGATTTAATAATTGGTTGTGGAAAACCATTCAAAATTATAAAAAATAATGAATACAAAGCAATTATATGTGATTATATATAATTATATATCCATTATAGGACATAAATCTGGATGAATTAATTTCAAAACATCATTTTGTTGTTCATTTGTTTTTCTAACAATTTTCACAAATAAATCATCAATATTTGTTTCATATTCACATACATCTATTGAAGGAAATGGAAAATATACACTATTATTTTCAATTCTTCTGCGAATTGTTCTATTATTAAAATTATTATTCATATTTCCTATAATGTTGTACAAAAAATAATATATTGAATAATATAATTTTTTATAATTTTTTAACTGTCATTTTTTATATAAATTAACCTAAATCATTTAATCCTTCTGCATATTCATATTTATCATCATCATCATTATCAAGATTATTATCTGATATAATATTTGGAAAACCTTTTTTAGAAATAATACCAATATCAGGTATACTATTTATCAATTCATCATCAATTATTACTTTTATATTTTCCATATCAAAATTAATACTATAATTATCTTTCATCCATTCTATCAATATTGTTTCAGTATCACAATCGTCAATTATATCAACTTTTTTGTTATTTATATAAATATCACAACTAGAATAATCATTTTCATTATTTAATGTTTTAAATTCCATTATATATTGTTTATGTAATTTATATTTAATGAAAGGTAAAATTTTAGATGAATATATTTCATTATGATTTTGATAAACTTTAATTGTTGTTTTTTGACCATAAATTAATGCATCTAAATCTAACATTTCATTTTTAATTGATTTCAATACATTCTTTTTTGAACGTTCAAAATATACATATGTTTTTCTGTATCCTCCTGGTTGTACAAAAAATTCTAATACATATCCATTTTCAATAGTAATTTCAATATCTTCATCCATTTTTATTTATATATTTTTTTATTATATAAATAATAAGCTTAAAAATAAAATATCAATTTTTTTATAAATAATTATCTATGAAATATTTATTGTTTTTTGTTACATACATAATTCCACAGAGTAGTTTGCCATTTATATCTTAAATAATTACAATTATTTTTTAATTCTTCAATCATTATATTTCTTTTGTCTAATTCTACATATAATGCATCAATGGTTTTATCTATTTTATTAACATAACAATTTGAATATTGAACCATATTTTTTAATTTATTATTTTCTAATTTTAACATTTCATTTTCTAATTTTAACAAATAAATTTCATGGTCATTATTTGAAAATTTTCTTTTTTTATTTGGTTGTATATCAATATATGTATCATTATATGTTTCATTATTTGAACCAATATTTGATTCAATATTTAATGATTTAGAATTTTCATAGTCATTCAATTGTGTATTCATTCTTGTATTCATTCTTGTACTCATTCTTGTATTTATTCTTATTTTTATTGATAATTTACCAATAAAAATATATTTAAAGAAATAAATAAATCAATTTTTATTTAACAATATCTAAATGTAATTTTCCACATATTTTTGCAGTAATCATATTGGAAATAATAATCAATATTTCCATAACCAGGATATATACCAGATTTATTACTGACAACACCAAAAACTCCATTACTTATTTTTGAATAGGTTTCTTGATTAAATCCAACAGTAAAATCCATACTACCATTATTGAAAATAAATGTGAAACTTTCTTTTAATGCAAAATTATTAGGAGCATTATTACAATTTGTTGTTAATAATAATGTACCTACTTTATTACCACAAACACCATATAAATCAGTTGAACCAATAAAAAAATTATTGAGATTTATTGTAATAGGATTCCAATAATACGTGATATATTTTGGGCAACAAGACATTTCTTTATAATAATTCATTATATAATTTTCATATATTTCGTAAAAAAAAAATTGATTATTTTTAATCATATAATTCATAATAATAAAAATAAAATTATCAATGTTAATTTCTAATATGAATTTTGATTTATACAACACATTTTTAATAAAATATTTTGAAACAAATCAAATAAACGCAGAAAAAAAACATTATTGTGATAATTATTTTGAGTCAATTTATATGTTTGAAAATAAAGAATATTATGAAATAATAAAAAATATAGAAAAAAATGTAAATGTATATGTGATGGATAATTCATTCAATAAACCATTAGAAAATATAATACCATTAAATACTAAATATTTAATATTTGGAAATAATTTTAATCAAACTATAAAAAAAAATGATATACCATATGGTGTAAAATATATTAAATTTGGTGATTTATACAATAAACCACTCAATAAATATTCTATACCTTATTCTGTAACACATCTTATTTTTGGAACTTTTTTTAATCAAACAATTGATAAATATCAATTACATAACAATATAAAATATATTAAATTTGGTGATTGTTTCAATAGAAATATTAATAACATATTACCATTGAAATTAAGATATATTTCATTTGGTTATTTTTTTAATCAAAATATTGAAAAAAATAGTTTACCAAATAGTATTAAATATATATCATTTGGTGATGGATTTAATAAAAAATTAAGTGAAGATATATTACCAAATAATATTGTTTATTTAAAATTTGGTTTATTTTTTAATCAGTCAATAAATGATATTATACCTAATACAGTTACACATTTATTTATTGGTGAATTTTTTAAAGAAAATTTGAATTTAAAACAATTATCTAATATTAAATATTTAATTAATGAAAATAATAAAAATATATATAAACAAAATTCATTATTTGAAATAATTTATATAAATACTAGAAATATTAAGGATAATAAACCATATTTTATATTGGATAATAATAATAATTTTGTATATCATTATTTTTCAATAAAATATAATATTGATATGTATACTAAAATTAAAATTGAAAAATTAATTCGATATTATGAAATGAATAATATGATTGGAAAGGTAATATTTACAGAATTAATAAAAAAAGTATTACATCCAACACGATTAAATAATATTTCTAGAAATTTTAATATTTCATTTGAAAATTTAATTGAAAATTATTAAATTACTATAAAAAAATATTAATATCATTATATATTTAATGGAATTGAAAAAATGCAAATTAGCAAGATGTGCAAATATAAATGAAATATCTGAATTAACATTTATTTCATATAATTATAACTCTCAAATCATTTATGAACACAATGATTATATAGAAACATATATAAAAATGGTTGAAATAATGGATTATATATTAAAAAATAGAGATAAAAATATATATTGTAAATTATATAAATCAAACAATAATTTATTTAATTATCAATTAGATATATATCAAAATAATAATATTATAATGTCATTATATCTATGTTATGACAATAATACTAATAAATATAATTTATTATATAAAAATATAATAAACAATTGTATAAATGATATTATTTTGGAACAAATAAAAAAAAATGACTGTTAAAAAAATATAGATATGATTTTTATAAATAATAAAATATATAATATCTATTATTTTAACAATATTTAAATTATGCTTGCAACAACAAATATTAAAATAGTTTGTCCAAATCAATATCCATGTAATCATATTGGATGTCCATTTTTTCATCCAAATAGGAATGATGTTTTTGAATATAATAATAATTATTATTTAAATACTGATACTTATTCCCTTCCAAATTATATATTTGTACAAAATAATTGTAATACATCTTTAAAATTAACTAGTTGTATATGTTCCAGTAATCGTTTATTAAATGATTCTTGTCCATTTCATTGGAGAAAAAAACAAGAATTATTAGATAATATAATTTATATTAATCCTAGGAATTTAATAGATGATTTTATGGAAGTAGATAATAGTGATGATAATGAAAGTATTAATTCAATAAATACACAAAATACAATAAATAGTACATATACATATAATAATATACCATTATGTAAACCAATTAAAAAAGGATTATCTAGAAATATGTGTAAATTATGTTGTTTAGGACTTAAATGTACTAAAACATCATATAACTATATTCATTTAGATGAACCATATTTTACACAAGAAAAAAGAAAGGAATTTATTCAAGTTTTAGCACAAAAAGCTATATGTAGAGGTGGATTTTTTATGATAAACAAATGTCAATATGGAAATAATTGTAAAAATATTCATTATGGAAGTCAATTGTTAACAAATGAACTTATTGATGAATTTAGAAAATATCATATTGAAAAAACATATATATTAACTAAAAAACCAATAAGTAAATGTTTTAATACAGATGCTAATCATGATCCTAGATTTTGTTATTTTATTCATTTGACTGATATAAAGTATATGTCAGATGAATTGAGAAATATATATTTTCAAAAGAAATTTTAGATTATTTCAATAATTTATAAAAAAAATTGATAAAATATTTATTAAGATTAATTTATTTATTTATTTATTAATATTAATAAAATATAAAAATGGATAAAGTGTCATTATTTAATAATATCAATTCAAAAATTGGTGATTATTCAAATGAATGTTTATATTTTTATGTAATAATCAATAATATAACCCATACATTTATACCAGTATTAAATAATGATTATAGAGAACATATATCAAGTTTATCTGACGATTTTGAATTATTATTTTTAATAAAATGTTATGACAATACTATTTATGATAATTTTCTAGAAATATGTATACCAATTAATTATAGTCATGAACATTATTATTTAAATAAAACTAGTAAATATATAATTAATTCATTTTTAATTGACAATTTTAAAAATGACAATTCATTATTCATTAGTGAAAATATATCATTTTTTTCAATTTTTCTAAAAAATTATTCAGATATTTATGTTTCAAATAATATAAATATTAATATTAAAAAAATTAATAATAATGAAGAACAAGATATCAAATCATTTTATGATTTTCTTGAAGCAGAATATGAAAATAATTTAGATAATGTTGATATTGAAAGTATTAATACTGAAATGATGAATGAAATTGAAAAAGAAATAGAATTAGAAATGAATGAGCAAGAATTATTTGATTATCCATCTATAAATAATGACAAAATTGATAAATATTTATTAATAAATAATATCAAAACATATACTAAATTTAAAAAATTCTTTTCTCATAATGAATATGATTCATTAATAGAATATAGTTTTAGTAAATATTATATGGAATGTCCAGACAATATTCAAAGATATATAAAATATAATACTATTGTGTGTTTATTTTTAAATGATGAAGATAATCAAATGTTTGGTTGGTATTATGCAAAAATACCATATCAAAAAATAGATATTGAAAATAAAATTAAAGTAAATATTCTTTTTCCAGAAACAACAAAAACTGAATTTTTATTTGAAAATTCAGATTATGGTTGCGATGGTATAAATGGTATATGGTATTTAGTTGATGAATTAGCATTATATGCTGAATTACAAGAATAATATTTATGTTTATTTTTTAGTTTATTTTATAAGTTTTATGGTTATGTCTAAATTCATTTCTATCATTATATTTCAATACTTTTTTAGTATTTTATAGGCATCAAAATTTTTTAATCAATTATAATATAAATATTGTATTATATAATGTATTTGATGAATTATATTACAATCATCTAATTTTATATCAAATTGTTTCATATAAATCATTGCTTCAAATGATAATGAATATATGTTATCTTTTTTATATATTGTAATATTATCATATATTATTTCTATATCATTATTATAATATTTAGATATATTTATATATAAAATTTTATTGTTATCAATATTAGTGACTTTATATTTATATAAAAACATATTGTTTTTATAACAACTACTTTTTTCATTAAATTTCCAATTTGGAAATAATAAATGAAATGGTTTATTTTTTATATTATGTTCATTTGTGCGTTTATTTTCAATAATATCAATTATTTTATCATATTTTGGATATAATTTATAATATAATGATATAATTTCATTTATATTTTTATTTTCATCTAATTGATTTATATATTCTTCTATCATTATTATAAAAAATAGTTATTATGTTTTTATATCACCAAAAAACATATTATATATATCTAATTTATATAAAATCCAAATATAACATATCGGTACCAAATACAAAAAATGCCCATGTTAATAATGTCACGCCAATACCATCTTTTAAACCATATTTATATATTAGATACAAAAAATATAAAAATAATATAATACAAATAAATATAAATTTATAAAATCCTTTTATAAAATGTGCTTTTTTGAAATAATCTTTCCACATAATATATATATAGATATTTTATTTTGTATTACAATATTGCATATACATTCCATATAATTTTTCAAAATTATTATTATGAAAATAATATGAACAATCATTTTTATTTGTACAAATTTTACTATGTTTATTTATTACAATACAATATAATTGATTAATGTTTGCATATTTTTTTTTATTATATATTACTTCAAAATAGTTAAACATATCAATAAAATTATACTTTTTAAGGTCAGGACTTATATTTTTGTTCATAATATATAATTGAAATACAGTTAATTTACTGATAATATGATTATTATATATAGAAACACCTCGCTCAATATATTCATTTGTTTTATTATCTTCAAAAACATTTATCAAACAATTTAGATTTGATGGAAATGTTGATAATTTTGTATATAAAATTGTATAATTATCCATTGTTTGTTTAATACTATATATATCACTACATTTCATAAATAATTCATATGTTTTCATTACAATAATTTTTATATAATCATAACTATATTCATCATATTTATCATTCAGTATATTTGTTTTATAGATACTTAATAATACCATCATATTTTCATTATGTAAAACTGACCAAATATTATTAATTATATCAATTATATTTAAAAAATAATATTTTTTAACAGTAGTTAATAATGAATTAATAATTGTATAATTATGTTTAATAGTTAGTAAAGATGACAACAATTCTTTTTCAATTTTATGAATTTTATTGAAAGATAATCTTTTATTTGTATTTGGTTCAATTAAAGAAAACTTATATCCATCATTTAATAAAATATTTATTTGATTAACTAAAGATATTGAATCATAATTACCTTCACGTAATAACTTATGATTTTTAAACAAATTATCCATTATATTTATTCTTGCGTTAATTAGATTATATGTACTTTTATTGATAACAATATCCATTTTTGTTGTTGTATTATTTTAACTAAATTCAATAATTATTATAAAAAATAAATCAATTTTTATTTATTTTCTAAAAAAAATTGATTTAAAAAAACAATGAATTATTATATTTTAAAATAAATAATTAAAAACAATGTACGACTTTACATTTTATTTAAATTTTAATATGTTATATAAATTAAGGTCATATAAAAAAAATCAATCTATAAATGGTTATATGTGTGACAAATTAAGTTATTTATATAGTATTTATGTAGTAATGGATGAAAAACCAACTGATTATACTATATGTTTATATGATGTTCATAAAAAGGTATATTATGTTTATGATGAAAATTCATATGTTTCAAATGGTATCAATAGAGATAAAAAATCTACCATATCATATCATACAACAAGTTATGTAAAAGAAAATTTAAATTTATTTAAGTTATGTTTTTTAGAAATGAAATCTTATATAATTAATCTATTGAATACTACAACATTATTATCATTCAAAATTCATTTTATAGAATATTTTGATGTTTTAAGACAAATGCATAATATTGATAAAGTATATTATGATAATTTTATATCAATAATTAACAGTATTGATAATGACAATATAAAAATAGGTGATTACATTTTGGAAAAATATGGTCAATATATGAATTTATTATTAACAAATTATATGGTAGTTGATAAAAATGCAATAACAATAATTGATGCTTATTATATAATATTATCAATTCAACATTTATGTGATCATTCATTATATTTAACTAATTTAACACTATGATATCCAATTGCAGCAAAACCAATAGCCATTAAAAAAGAATATAAGTAATCAGGAATTTTTAATTTATTAAATCTTAAATAAGATATATAAAATAATAATGTTGAAAAAAACAATAAATGAATATATAACCAAGCATATAATTGCTTTTTATAAAATCTATAAATAAAAGCTAATACAATAAATATTGCTAAAAATAATAATATAAATGAAAATACAATACTAGATGGTTTTGTTAATCCAATATAAATAAATAGTGGACCAGTTATAAAAATATGAATTAAACTAATAATTATATCAATATTTGTCATATAATTATTATAAATATTTTATTTTGTGCTTTTATTATTTATTTATCATATATCTATATGATGATAGAAAATGTTAGAGAAAAAATAATATTCAAAAATAAATTTAAGAATTGGATATTATTGAAAAAAAAAATTGAAATGTATTGTTTTTTTTTAGAATATCATATAAAAATACAAAATAATACTAATGATAATATTTTTGATATATTTTATTCATATAATGGTTATAGAAAAATGCATGATATTGATATTTATATCAATAATTTAAGACTTGTAAGAATAAAAGAAATAAATATTAATTTAAAGGATATATTGGATAATTTATTGAAAGAAGATAATGAAATATATGATATTTTAGAATTTTTTCTCAAAAATACTTTGTCTTAAATTCTTCCAAATTTTGAATACCCATAGAAAGATTACAAGATTGACATACTGGAACTAAATTGTCTAAATTATCTGTTCCACCACTAAATACAGATTGTATATGACCTGCATGAAAATTTGCATCATCAATATATGTTTTACATACATAACATTTACCTTCTTTATAATTACCAAAATTATTTTTCCATAATGAATTTCTTACACTACTAGGGAGTTTTTTACGTGTTTTATCAGGTTGTTTTATAAACAAATAACCTAAATAAAACCCTTGTTTTTTATGTCCTTGTTCATATAAAATAGTATTATTTATTTTTAATTCATTTGATTTATCTTCATTCAATTGTTCTATTATAAAAATAATTTCATTACAATCTTTATTTGGATATATTCCAAGAAAATAATTACATAATTCATCTAGATTTATATTTGGATATCTTGGATTACTTGAATTTGAAATATGTCTTGAATATTTTTCTTTAATATAGTTTTTTATTACAATAGTTTTATCTAATAATTCTTCTTCTAATATTATATCGTGTAATATAAAATTATTATTCAATTCTCTAAAATATTCTTTGATTTCACTCTCTGTTTCACAATCCTTTATATTCAAAACAACATTAAAATTCATTTTTGTTTCATTATAATATTTTAGATATGCTTTAAATCTATGTTGTCCATCCAATATATATATTTTATTTTCATATTTTCCACAATATATCATATTTAAAAATGGAACAGGATATTCTTTTTTATAATTTGATGATTGACAATATTTTTTAATAGTTTCATAAAAATATTCAATACGTTCTTCAATAAATTCTCTTTGACAATTAGGTATAGTTGGTTTATTTTCTTCTAAAAAAAGATTAAAACTTTTTATAATAATAGTATCTTTTTCTGTTATTTTATAGTTCATTTTGAATTTTATTATATATATTTTTATTTATAATTGCTTTATATTAGTTTTTTATAAAAAAAAATCAATATAAAATGATATTTTATAATATAATTATGGTAATAAAAAATGAAAAATTATATAAAATTAACAAATAAAATGATAAATGTCAAACATATAGCTGGAATGTCTATACGTCCCGATGCGTATTATATAAATATAGAAGGTGATTGTGATCGAAAAATTATAATAAAAAAATATGAAAATCCAATAGATTATCAAACTATTACAAATTGGATTAAAAAAGATGAAAACTTTATAGATTATCAAACTATTACAAATTTGATTAATGAAGTATAACATCGATTGTACAATTTATTGGTATTTTTTCAGTATCATTCTCATTTATTACTGCTTGAAAACCTGTTAATTCAAATTTTTCTTCTTCTTCTTCAATATTTTTATGGTTATCAATATATTCATTTAGAATATCTTTATTCTTTTGCCAACTTATTGGAATTTCACTTATACATCTCATATCAATTTCCAATAATGCTTTTTCATAATCTAACATATAACAATTATAAACAATTGCTAAAAATATATTTTCATTCAATTTTTTCAATAATTCAAAATAAATTAAATATTTTTCTTCATTATCATCTTCTTTTTCTTCATATATCATCATTCTTACAATTCCACCTTCATCCAACATATATCGAATTTCATTTGGTATAATTTTTCCTGACCAATCACATATTTGTGTTGTTTTTTTCATATATATCTTTTTATCTCGTTTTATTACTCTATATATATTTTGTTTGTCTATTTTTGTTATATTATGTTTAATAAGTGGTTCTTTCAATTCATTTGAATAATTATATTCATAATCAATATTTAATACTATATTTTCGGGTAATATTTCAAACATTTCATTTGTTTTATTTTCTAAATGTTTTTTTATTAATTCAATTGAACCTTGATTTTCAATCAAATGTATATCTATATGTTTGATTATTTCATTTTTGTTTTTTTCTAATAATTCATAATATTCATAAAAAAAAGAGTCATTCAATATATCATTATCAAAATAATATTCAGTATAATGTTTTATTAATAATAATATATCTTTTGTATAATTATTATTATTAAATCCATCCATTATTTTATGTCTCATGTTGTATGATATATAAAAATCTTCCAATTCTTTATGTTGATGAAACCATTTTTTATCAATTTGTATTATATTATGATTGAAATTTGTCCATATTTTACATATTTCATTTTTTTCTAATTCATTTTTGTTTATTTGTATGCTTTTTTCAAAGGAATTCATTCCTTCATGTAATAATATTTTATTGTCAATATATACTTTTTTTAATGAAATTTCATGTTTTTTTACTTTTATTACTTGAAAAAAATGTTCTTCCATTGGATAATATGAACCATTATATGTAGATATTGTATTACATATACCTTTTGAATTAGGTATGAAATTTGTATTTACTCTTGTTTTTGACTTTAATATAATACTTACATAATCATTTATTTGTATATCATTTATATAATTTGAGATTCCACATAATGGAACATTATAATTTCTATCTGGAAATACACTATAATGTAATGATTGAGAGTCTTTTTGATATAATTGATTTCTTTGTATAATTTTATATTTATTCATAGTTATAAATATATATGTGTTTCATTTTTTTATATAAAAAAAATTGATTATTTTTTTATTATGATATTTGTTTTTATAAAATGAATATAATAATTATTTACAATGAGTAAAAGAAATATTGAAAAACTTACTGAATCATTTGAAAAGAATACTATTAAAAAAAGTAATGCAATTATATATTTAAGAAGTAGTACACAAAAACAAAATGAAGAAACAAATAATCAACATAGTATTAAAACACAATTTGCATTATGCAAAGAATATGTTTTGAGAAATAATTTTAATATTTATCGTGTTATACAAGATGTTCATCGTGCAAATGATATAAAAACATTAAAAATTAATGATATACCAAATAAATATTCAAATGTACATTTGATTGTTGCAGACCCATCAAGAATTTGTAGGGATTTTGAACAAGGTGCTATATTTATGAATAAATGCAGAAATAGTAATATTATTATTCATTCTGTAAGAGATCAATCAACTTCTGATACCTCATTAGGTAAAAGAAAGATTATGGATTTATTAATGGTTGCAAATGATGAAAGTGAAACTTTCAGTAAAAGAATTAAAACAACAATGCAATTAAAAAAACGTAATGGGTCTTTTATTGGAGGAAATCCAACATATGGATATAAATTATATAATATTAGTAATAAAGATGGATTTAGTATTCAAAAAATGATTCCAAATGAAAATGAACAATTAATTATTGATTTAATTATTAAATTACATATTGGTTCAGATATTGCATCATTTTATACTTTATTTCGTAAAATTACTGGAAATGATAAGAAATTATATCATAATGGTAAACAATGGACTGATATTAAAAAATATGAATGTACATATGCATATATTGCTAATTTTTTAAATGAAAACAATATTTTAAAAAGAGGTAAAGAATGGAAATCTACTATGATTGGTTATATTATTTATCAAAATGGTTCAAAAGTTCAAAAACAATTGAATGCAGATATTTCATCATATGAATCATCTAAAAATGAATCATCTGAAAGTGAATCATCTGAAAGTGAATCATCTGAAAGTGAATCATCTGAAAATGAATCATCTGAAAATGAATCATCTGAAAATGAATCATCTGAAAGTGAAATTGAAATAAAAAGAAAAGTTTATTCACCAAATAATAATATCAAAAGAGTAATTACGAAAAATAATACAAAAAGTACTGAAGCATTTGATTCATCAGATGAAGAATTTTTATCTAAAAATGCACCTATTAAAAAGTGTGTTCAATCAAATTCTTCAAATATAAAGAAAAAAGTTCCTAAACCAATTACAAAAACAAGTATTGAATTAAGTTCTGAATCTTCATCAGAGGAAGAATTTTTATCTAAAAATGCGCCTATTAAAAAGTGTGTTCAACCAAATTCTTCAAATATAAAGAAAGAAGTTCCTAAACCAATTACAAAAACAAGTATTGAATTAAGTTCTGAATCTTCATCAGAGGAAGAATTGTTATCTACACCTATTAAAAAATGTGTTTCTAAAAAAACCATTGAAATGGAAACTGAATCATCTGAAGAAGAAAAAGTTGTTACTAAAAAGGCATCTACTGAAAGTAGATTGAATTTATTAGACATTAAAGTAAATAGAATATATGATATGATTATGAAAATGAATAAAAATTCTAAAAATAAATAAGATAATAAGATCATTAGATTATATTATTTTATTATTAATTATAAATGTATAATTTGTCTGTATTAGCAATGTTTAAAAATGAAAGTTGGATTATAAAAGAATGGATAGAACATTATTTATTAGAAGGTGTTGAACATTTTTATTTAATAGATAATGGTTCAACTGATAATTATGAAGATATAATAAAAATATATAATGATAAATATGATTTAATAAAAGATGAAACTAGATTACCAAAAGGAACACAAACACATTTATATACAAAACATTATTTAAAAAAAATAAAAAAAGAAACAAAATGGATTATAATATGTGATATAGATGAATATATTTATGCAAGAAATGGTTTTCAAACTATTCCAGAAGTATTAGAACAACTACCAGATTATATAGATAATATATGGTTACCTTGGAAAATATTTGGTTCAAATGGGAATATAAAACAACCAAATAATATTGTAGAAAAATTTACAAAAAGAACAATTGAAACAGGAAGTTTTTTGGGTCACGGAAAATGTATAGTAAAAACTAAGAAATTAATTGGATTTGGTTGTTGTGGTCATTATATAGAATTAGAAAATGAAACTCGAATATATACAAGTAATCGAGATAATTATTATTTATTTACATTTACAGAAGAGTCATGTTCAAAATTTAATTTACATTTAAATCATTATATGATGATGTCAGAAGAATATTATGAAAAAATAAAATGTAATAGAGGAGGTGGTGAAAGTGGTTTTACAAATAAATATTCATTAGATTATTTTAGAGAAACTGATAGTAAATATAATATGATAGAAGATAATGAATTATATAATAAAAAAATGAAAATAAATATATTAAAACAAAAATATATTCCAACTAATATTGAAAAAAATATAATGGAAAATTACTTGAGTAAATCAATAATTTATTTGGAAATTGGAACAGGAAAAACAACATATTATATGAAATCAAATAAAAATATAAAAACTATTATATCAATTGAAGAAAAAATTGATAAATATAATGAAATAAATGATTTAATGATAGATAAAAATAATTTTATATTAATATATTTATTTGATAAATATATAAAAATAAATGATATAATTGATATAAAAACAATAGAAAATATAGATACAATTTATATAAATGATAATAAATGTTTATATTGTTTATATTTATATGAATATATAAATAAAAATTGCATAATAATATTTGAAAATTTTAATAAAAAAGAGATTAATAAATTATTATTAGATTATTATAATATTATAAAAAAATATGGGAATGATACTGTAATATTACAAAAGAAAAAAGAGTTAATAAAAATAAATAAAAAAATATTAAATTATCTAGGTGTAAATAACAAAAAAAATATATAATATATAAAAATAATGGTGTCATTTAGAAAACCAGAAAAATGGAAATATTTTAGTTTTTCACAAAAGATAGGATATTATATGACAGTAATGGATAAAAAATATTCATATTATGTTGATAAGTTAATGGCAAAAAAAATAGTTAAAGATATATTGAAAGATGAAATAGAAATACCAGAAACAATATGTATATTAGAAGATTATAATGATTTACAAGAGTCAGATATTAATCCAAATTATATAATAAAAGCATCTCATGGTTCAAGTTGGAATATAATATTGGAAGAAAATATGAGATATGATATAAAACAATTAAGATTAAGATTAAGTTCATGGAATTGTTTATATGATAATGAGATAGAGAAACAATATTTATATATAAAACCAAAATTTTATATAGAAAAAAAAGTAAAATGTAAATATGAAGGTAATAATGGAAAAGCAATAGTATTTAGTTTATTTTGTATACATAATAAAGTATTTTATATTCAAGTTATAGATAAATATAGAGATAAAACAAATCATTATGATTTAAATTGGAATTTGTTAGATATACCATTAAGTGGAAAATTTAAAATGAATAAGCCAGAACAATTAAATAGAATGATATATTTAGCAGAAAAATTATCAATTTCATTTGAATTTGTAAGAATTGATTTTTATATATCAGAAGACAATAAAATATATTTTAGTGAATTTACATTTACACCTTGTATGGGAGCTTCAGTATATGATATTTATGAATATGAATTTAGTAAATTATGGACATAATATAAAAATATAATGTAGTGTATTATATATTATATAATGAGTAATGAAAATGTAATAAATATGCATTTTAATAAAAATGATAAAGATTTATTCAATAAATATCTTAATAATGCACAATATTATTTTGAATTTGGTTCAGGTGGTTCAACATATCATAGTTCTATAAAACAAAATATAAAACAATTGTATTCAGTAGAATCTGATAAAGAATGGTTTGATAAAATGATAAAATTAATATATAATAAAGATAAATTAAATTATTTTTTTATAGACATTGATGCAATATCTAATAATTGGGGTTATCCTGGTAAAAATTGTAGTAAAGATGCAATGATAAAATATAGTGATTGTATTCGACAAATATCCTCTGATATGGCATTACAATTAAATGTAATATTAATAGATGGAAGATTTAGAGTTGCATGTTGTTTAAAATGTTTTGATGTAATAAATGATGATTGTGTTATATTATTTGATGATTTTCTAAATCGTCCTCATTATCATATTGTTTTAAATTATTATGATATTGTTGAGAAGACAACTGATAACAGAATGGTAGCTTTGAAAAAAAAGAAAAATATAAATGGACCAGGATTAAATGTTATTAAGAAATATGAAATTATATCACAATAATTTATTTAAGGAAAAATAATATATAAAATATAAAATATATTATATATTTAATGTATTTTTTATCTGTTTTAGCAATGTTTAAAAATGAAAGTTGGATAATAAATGAATGGATTAAACATTATTTATTAGAAGGAGTTGATCATTTTTATTTAATAGATAATGGTTCAACTGATAATTATGAAGAAAAAATAAAAGAATATAAATCATATTATACTCTTGTCAAAGATTCAACAAGATTACCAAAAGGAACTCAATCATATTTATTTAAATTACATTTTTTAAATAAAATTAAAAATGAAACAAAATGGATTATTGTATGTGATATTGATGAATATATTTATGCTAGAAATAAATATAATACAATACCACAAGCATTAAAAAGTTTACCAGAACATATTGAAAAAATATGGTTACCTTGGAAAATATATGGTTCATCAGGACATATTAAACATCCTGATAGTATTATAAAATCATTTATAAAAAGATATGATATTTATAAAAATGATGAAGGACATGGAAAATGTATAAGTAAAACACAAAATATGTTAAATTTTGGATGTTGTGGACATAATATACAATTATCAACCAATAATAATTCTTATAATAGTAATGGAATTTTAATGGATAATTTTATTATGAATGAAACTACATGTAATAGTTTAAATTTACATTTGAATCACTATATGTTATTATCTGAAGAATATTATGAAAAAATAAAATGTATTAGAGGAGGTGGTGAAAGTGGTATTACTGATAAATATACATTACAATTTTTTAGAAATCAAGATAGATTTTATAATAATGTTATTGATAAAGAATTATATATGAAATATAATATTTTTACAGAATTAAATAATAATTTAATTTTTAAAAAAAATGATAAAGATTTATTTCATAAATATATTGATAAAAGTTCAAATTATTTGGAATTTGGTTCTGGTATATCAACATATATTGTATCTTTAAAACAAAATATAAATAAAATTATATCTATTGAAAGTGATAAAGAATGGTTTGATAAAATAAACAATATGATTGTTAATAAAAATAAATTAGTCTATTTTTATATTGATTTATGTTGTGAAAAAAATAATTGGGGATTTCCTGGTGATAAATGTTTATATGAAAATAAATTAAGATATGTTAATTGTATAAATGATATTGATAAAAAAATATTATCAAATATAGATATAATACTAATAGATGGAAGATTTAGAGTGTCTTGTTGTTTGAAATGTTTTGACATAATTAATGAAAATTGTTATCTTCTTTTTAATAATTTTCTAGAAAGAAAAAAATATCATATTATATTGAATTATTTTGATATAATAGAGCAAAGTATTGATAATTGTATGGTAGTTTTACAAAAAAAAACAAATAAAACAAGTCCTACAATAGATTTAATACAAAAATATGAAGTAATACCAGATTAAAATGTAGCTATTATAATTTTACCATTATCATTGAAATAAAAAGATATATTATTTTCATTTTTATCAATACTAATATCTTTATTTATTATTAACAAAATTATTCCTAATATTGTATTTGTTTTTAAGTCATCAAAACTATATATTATTTTTTTTGTATTTTCTATAAAATCTATATATTTTTTATAAATATCAATATCATCTATTTCATTATTTATAAAAATTTTATTATAACAATATACTGAAAAAGAATTTTTGAAATATTTGAAAAGTAATTCTTTTTTATTGTCATTTGTTTTTTCACTATTTTTAGAAGTATTAAATATTGATTCATTCATTTTTATAACTTCATAATCATCAATCATTATTATATATATATAATATTATATATTCTATAAAATTTTCTAGTAAATAATTAATTTAAAAACAAAATATATATAATTATATAGATAAGAATGGAAACAGTAAATAATAAAAAAGTAAAATTTGTATGTAGAAGATGTTCCTACAATACTTTAATGTATAAAACACAAATTAAACATTTTAAAAAAGGATGTGAAAAAAGTTTACCAGCATGTATATATTCAGATGATCAATTATTAGCAATGTCATTTATACCCATTAAACATGATATGAGTGAATTAAATGAGATGTATTTTGATATTAATGAAGATATGGTTCAACATTTAGCTAAATCAGATATTATATATGAAAAATATTTGAATGAGTATTTAGAATGTATTGATAAAACTACTGAAAAAAATAAAAAATGCAAATTATGTGATAAAGAATTTGAAACTTTGAATGATTTAAGAAGTCATATTATATTAAATTGTTTTAGAGATACTAAAATTAAAAATGGTGAAATTATTGTTCTAAAAAATATTTTTAATGAAGATATTGAACAAATTAATGAGGAAAGTCAAATGAATGAAAATCATTGTGAAGGTGAAGTTGAAAATGGAGATGAAAATGAACAACCTAAACATAAAATTGAATATACTATTCCTTTTGATGATGATTGGGACATTAGTCATATTAGTCAAGACAGAAAATTTGCTATTTTATTTAATAAATCAATGTATACATTATTATTGGATGAAATATTACAAAATAAGAATAATTTAAATGTAATTATTGATAAAAGTGCAGTATATAGTTTAGTGTTTAAAAATATGATAGAAAAATATGTAGAAATAAAAACAAAAGAGGTTATTAATATTACAATGGATAAGTTAAATACTCATTTATTAATGATGAATGAAGAATTAAAAGATTTAATATCAGAAGAACTATATATTTATAATAAAAAGACTATAATTGGTCATTTATTTTCATATAAATTATGTCAAGATGACGAGGATGATGAAGAGGAAAAGATGAAATTGAGAGAAAGAAAACCCTATACTACAACATTTTCATCTAGTAATAATAATACAAATACAAACACTAAAATTAATTTTACAATAAAACATAGTTATTAAATGTTATTTATAATTACGTCCTTCAAAAATACCATGTTTATAATAATGATTTGTTGCTTCTTTTACAAAAAAATTAAAATAATATTTTTTAGAAGAACCAATTGTTATCCAATGTATAAGTGCATTTTCCATTTCATTACACTGTTTATGTTTTTTTATTTTATTTTTATAAGTAGAATAATAAAAGTTCCAATCAAAATAAGATAAATTATATTTATTATGAAAAAGATATATATTACATTTTCTATTTTCTTTTTTACCATTATTATTCCAATGATTTAGTGCTTGTTGTTCATTTAAGTTTTTTAAATCACTATAAGAATTAATATAAAAATTATAATCAAATATATTTTCATTTTGAAAAAATTTATTAAAGTTAATATTGACTATATCACTTATTTTTATACATGACTCTTGAATTGTCATTTATAATATTTATCTTTTTTATATTTTTTATAAAATAACAAATTATATGACTTGAAAAATTCTAAAATTATAGAGATATGATAATAAAAATATTTTATAACAATAATTTAAAATTCCAGAAAATTTAAAATTTAATATTAATTTATAATATAAATGGTATTAGAAATATATTATTTAGACTACATAACTGCAATTGGTAATACTCATGAATTAATTTATAATAATAAAAATCCATCAGATAAAATTTTAACAAAAACTACTATGAATGAAGGTCTTTTATATAATCAAGATGGAACAGTTGGTGGAAGTGCAGAAATTATTAGTTTTATAAGAAAAAAATCAAAATCTAATACAATTACTTCATTATTTAGTATGTTTACTGATAATGGGTTATTAAATTTTAATATTGTTAAAAAATATGATGATAAATATGACCCAATAAATGATATTGTAATATGTAATTCTACATATAGTTCTTGTAAATATCTTGTTGGAAAACCAGTTATAATGAAAATAGAACCTGTAGGAGATTTTCCAAATATAGTATTAAAAATATCATTAGTATATTAGATTTTTCTTAAATTTCAAAGAAATAAAGAATATAATGGTATACAAAAAGCAATTATTTTTTATAAAAAAATTGATTTATTATTTAATTATAATAATAAATCCAAAAAAAATATCAATAAATATGGTTTTAATTGACTTATATAAAAAACATTTATATTATTATTTAGAATATATACATATAAATACTAATACTAAAAAAAAAAGAAGTAAAAATAAATAATATAATTATGATATTTATATAAAACAAAATGAAAAACATTTGATTTTTAATGATTATTTCAATGAAATATTACATAAAGGTGATATTCCAAAAAAAATTACACATCTAACATTTGGTTTTATGTTTAATAGTTATATAGATATAGGTGCAATACCAAAATCTGTTATTTTTCTAGAATTTAATGAAATGTTTGAATATGAAAATTTAAAAAAAGGTGTTATTCCAAATTCAGTTAAACATTTAACTTTTGGTTATTATTTCAATAATATATTAAAAAAAGGTATTATACCAAATTCAGTCATTTATTTGAAATTGAATTCATTTTTTAATTTGTCATTGGATAAACTATATATGCCTAATTCTATAAAATACTTATATTTAGGTGATATGTTTAATCAACCAATTAAAAAAAATGATATTCCAAAATCAATAACACATATAACACTTAATTTTGAATTTGATAATGAATTATTTGGTGAAAATATGCCAGATAATTTAATTTATCTTAATATGTCAGAATGTATATCTTATGGTCATAAATTACATGATATAAATTTGCCTAAAAATCTATGTCATCTCATAATAAATAATGACAATATGTTAGGTAATATTACGAAAAATATTATTATTGGAAAATATATTAAACAAACATATATTGAATATACAATTCATAATAAAAAATATCATATATCACAAAACACCAATGAAGAACTAATAAAATATATAGATAATCAATTAAAGAATGTATTAATTGGACATATTATATTAAAAGAATTAGTGATAAAAATTTTAGAACCAACCAGATTAAAAAATATATGTAAACAATACAATATTTCTTTTATTGAATTATTAAGAATATATTTCTAAAAAAATTGACTGTTAAAAAGATTAGATTATTTTATCCATTATAAAAGTATATATAACAAAATGGATGGAGCTGTTAATGATTTTTTATTAGACCGCAAACAACATACTCTTGATTTGAGTATAATCAATCAATCTATTGGAATGGATAAAAAAGATGTCAGTAATATGATTCAAAATATTATTGAACATATTTTTTATATTCAAACGAGAAGTAGTATTGAAAGAATACGTTTTTGTTTGATATTTATTCGTAAATTATCGAAAAAACATCATATTCATATAATCAATATATATGAAAATGAAATTCATAAATGTTTATTAACAAAATATAGTGATTTGAAAACCAATGAATTAAAGACTATTTTACATAAATGTATTAAATATCGTTTATTTAAAGAGTTTGATATCAAAAATATTATTTTTGATAAATTATTGCATTCATTAGGATTACATAGTAATAATATAATAACAACATGTGAAAAAGTAAATATTTTATTATCTTTTTTCAATTTAAAAGAGATAATAATAATGCAATTATTTAAGAAATTATTTGATAATATCAAATTGATAAAGAAACGTATGACAAATAAAACATTGAACAAAAGTAGAGAAATTTATTTTTTGAAATTAACAAAATGTTTAAATTATTTTTCAAATACATATCAAGGTCTATTTGAATATCATTTAAATAAATTAAATGAAACGGAAAAAAGAATGATATCAAATTCAATATTTTCTATCATTACATATTTACCTTTATCAACAATGTTAATGTGTTGTATTAAAATTTACAAAATAAAATGTAGTTTTATTTTTGAATATTTGACAGATGATATTGTATTGAAAATATTTGACATCAACACTTATGGTTTTGGTAAAATATTGAATATGAATTACAATACATTTTATCAAGTATTTACACATATATGTCATTCTTATTCTATTCAACCATTATTTATGAATGTAATTATTGTACCAGATTTAACAAATATAATAAATAATGATATAAATATTACACAAAAAATATTGTCATTATTATTATTTTGTTGGATTTATACAAGTAATTATAGAGTAAAATCTGCATTAATGGATAAATTACCACGTTATATTTTTATTGCATTAAAAATATTTGGAATCAATATTGGTGGAAATAATTTTTTATGGATAAAAAGATGTCAATATATTACTTTATATGATACTATTAATAATAATAATATTCAATATGATAACGAAAATGAAAAAAAGTTGAGATATTTATGTGATGAATCTATTCTAAAAGAAATATCAAGTTTTCTGTAAAGTGATTTGATATAATTTATAAGTTATTTTTGTCTTTTTCTTTTTCTTTTTCTTTGTTTTTGTTTTTATCTTTTTTTTTATTTTTATTGTCATTTGTATCTTCATCATCAGAATCAAATAATTTTCTACCTTCATAAATACCATATTGATAAAAATGTTGTGTTGCTTCTCTATCAGTCATTTTTTCTAAGTCTGGATATATTTCTTTATATTTTTGTGCATTAAATGCATCTTCATATTTATATTTTCTATCTTCTCTAATACCATTTGTTAGATAATGTAAAATAGCTTGTTCATCTGTTAATTTAGATAAATCTTTATATATTTTTTTATAAACAACTGGATCAAAATCAATATCATTATCTATTTTATATATTCTACCTTCAAAAAATCCATTTTGAATATAATGTTTTTTTGCATTTTCATCTGTTAAACTTGCTAAATCAGGATATATTTTTTTATAAATAACAGGATCAAAATCATATGGTAAAATTTGGACATTTTTTTTTAAATTTTGAAAAACAATTTCCCAATTCCAATGTAATTCCAATGGACCTCCTGTTATAGCATGAATATCATTATCTTTTGTCATATATTGAATTTTTAAATGTGGATTTAGTAATGTATCAATAATGCTTTTATTTGTATTTACATAATCAGGAGGAACTAACATATGAATAAAAAATTGTAGATTAGGATTTATTTTTTGAATACAACTAACAAATTCATTTATCATTTGATTTGTTGGTATATATAAATCAGTACTTTTAAATAAAGGATTTGATTTAAATGATTGATTTGTAACATCATCTAATAAATGAATAAAATCTATATAATAATGTGTCATAATCATTTTTTTTAATCTATTTAATTTTTTATTTAATTGTTGAACATATATTGGTAAATGACTATTAAATGAAATATTTGAAGGAAAATTATTTGTAAATAATAATCTATTATTTTTAAGTCCAACTATTCTATATCCAGTACATTTATCAATAATTCCAGTATCTTCTATATTTTCTGGTAAAATTGGATTATCAATATGTTTTATATAATATAAAACAGTTTCAAAATTAGTTATTGACCAATCAAAAAAAAAAGAGTCTCTTTTTAATGATATTAATCTATCTATACTTTCCATTAATTTAGGTGATGAACCTAAAGAAATAATAACATTCATATATTTAATAAAAATATAATAAAATAATTAAAATATCGCATATATAAAGATTAATTATTATTATAATATACTATAAAAATGTCAAAATCTATAAATATTACAAAAATTCCAATATTTCATTTTACGAAATTACCTTTATTATCAAAACCATTTTGGTCAGTTGAAAAGAAAGTTAATTCATTTAAAACATTTGAACATCTAAATAAAACAGTAAAAATACAAACTAGTTTAGATAAAAAAAATATTACTGGAATAGCAACGTTTCAATATAATGATAATTATTATGATGTTTATGTAAATAGTAATTTACAAGTTCATGGTAAAATAAATAATCATTTATTTCGAATTGAAGAATTATGTGAATATAATATTTATGGTAGTGATCCAAATATTTATTTAAAATATCGTTTGAATTATTATAAAACAAATTCTATAAATTTAACTGATAGTATAAGATGGAATTTGGACAATATATTGAAAATACAAACAAAAATTAGTGATTATGATAATTATTTACCTGAAAATTTTTATTTATATCTTCCAGAAAGAACACAAGAACAAATTGATGAAATTAGAATTTTATTAGATAAAAATAAAATTAATGGTGAAATCATTAAATAAATTTTTTTTATAAAAATAGTAAAATAAAAAATTTGTGTAATTTTTTATTATAAGTATGATTATCAATGAATTATTTATAAAGGAATATATTAAAAATGAAAATATTGATAAAAGAATAAATGATAATATGACACCATTATTATATTCTATACATTTTAATGATATAGAAATGGTAAAAGAATGTATTGAAAAAGGTGCAAATATTGAAAAAAGAGAAAAAAAACAATTTCAAAATACACCATTGTTATATGCAATATATAATCACTATATTATACCTAAAAATAATAACATTATTATTATTAAATATTTATTGGAAAATAATGCAAATGTCAATGTACAACAATTATATTTATATAATACTCCATTACATATAGCAACATATAATAATGATATAGAAATGATAAAATTATTGATAAAATATGGTGCAAATCCAAATATAAAGGATTTATATAAATTTGAAACTCCAATATTTATATCAATAATGAATTATAATAATGAAATAACTAAATATTTATTAGATAATGGTGCTGAAATAAATATTTTTGATTCATATGGAAAGACACCTTTAATAAAGGCTGTATCATTAAATAATCAAACAATATATGATTATATAATAATGAATAAAAAAATACATTATTTAAGATTTTTAATTGATTATTTAGTAGACAATAACAAAGAATTATTTATATTTTTATTATATAAATATCATATATACATATCGTCAAATGATTGTACAATAACATATAAAAAAATTAATATATTAATGAATAATTATTTTAATAAATATATAAAAAATAATCCAAGACCATATTTTAGAGAATTATATATAGAAACTTGGCATCCATCTAGATTATTTAATTGGTGTTTTATTGAATAAAAAAATTGATTTATTATTTATCATACTACTATTTATATAATAATGATAATATAAAAATATAAAATGGATAATAATGAAGAATATAAAAAATTTGATATAGTAATATGTCATTCAAATTGTCATGATGGAAATATATGTGCATGGATAGTTAAAAAATTTAATCCAAATATAAAAATATTATATTGTAAAAATAATGAAGTACCAATAATAAAGTTTGATACTTTAAAAAGTAAAAAAATAATAATTGTGGATATGTGTCCACATATTAATTTTGTATTAACACTATTACATTTATGTGAAAAAGTATGTATAATTGACCATCATATAACAACAATAAGTATTATAGACCAAATAAAAAATGAAGAATTAAAAAAAAATTTAATGACATTAATATATTGTGATAATACTGAATGTGGATGTACATTAACATGGCAATATTTTTATGGTAATTCTAATTATCCATGGTATTTTAAATATATTAAAGATAAAGATTTATCTTTATCAAATGAGTTATATTCTAAAGAGATAAATTCAGCATTATATGATGATAATTTGATAACAATTGAAAAATTAGACAATTTCAATTCTATTCCATATGATATTATATTTCCTAAATTATTAGAAAATGGTAAAATTATTGAAAGATATAAAAATAAAATTATTGATACTTATATAAAAAATGCAACACCTTGTACATTTATTCATAAAAATAAAACATATTATTTATGGTTATATGAATGTAAATATTGTTTTTTATATGATATTAGTAGTAAATTATTAAATATACCAATAAAAGTAAAAAATACTAATTTTTTACCAGATTTTATAGTAAATTTAGCATATGATTTACATAATAATGAATACAATGTATCATTTAGGTCATTAAATGATCGTCAAGATGTAAAAACAATAAGTGAAATATTTAATGGAAATGGAAATAAATTTTATAGTAATTGTAAAATTGATGGAAATGTTGAATTAAATAAAATATTTGTACCAGTATAGGTATATATTTTTCTATATATTATAAATTATAATGTTTAATTTCTAAACTAACAAATAAAAAAATTATCTAAATTTCAAAACCAATATTAATTTTATTCAATAAATCACGAACAAAACTAATATATTCAGTATCATTATTAAATAATTTTTTAATTTTATTTAATGTAATTTGAATCATTGTATTACTTTTTTTAATATTATTGATAATATATTGTTTAAAATGATTATCTAATTCTTCATCTACAAGCATTTGTTCATTACGAACTTTGAAAATATTCATATTAGAATTAAGAACAATTTTGAATGTTTCTATAAAAATAATATTATATAATATTGTTTTCAATAATGGAATATTATTAGAATCTTCAATATATTTAATAGTTATTATATAATTAGATTGACAAAAAATATAATCATAATATTTAATTCTATCGAATACAGAACCTTCAAATTTATGAATAATTTCATCATCAATAATATCAATAAATAACATACTGTCTATAATACCGTTTTCATAAGGTAAAAACTTACGGTTATTGATAAAACGATTAAAGTTTTCAATAATAGGATTATATATTTTTACAATATTAGTTTTATTTATTTTATCATATTCAATAAGATTAAAAACAGTATTCAAATGTTCATAAGATTTAGGTTCAACACTCATTTTGTTTTTTGTTTTAGTTAGTATTTTATATTATTTTTTTAGAAAATATAATCCTTTAAAAAAATAATATCAATTTTTTTTATAATATAAATTATAATAATGGAAAAGATATATAAATCACAATTGATAAATAGTCCAATAAATAAAGGATTAAATACAATAGTAAATAATGGAATAAATACACAAATAAATGATGCATTAAATACATCAGTAAATACAGGATTAAATTCTTATTTAGAAGAATATAAAAATAAAAATGATATACAAAGATATTTTATAATAATAATTTTAATTTTAGTAATATTATTTTTTATAATTTATTTAATACTGAAAAAAAATTTATAATATATATATATAAAATGGAACCACATAATCATAATTGTAAAACAGAAGTGTTTGATAATTTAATTGTTACAGATTCATTAAAAGTATTTAATGAAACATATAGCAATAAATTATTGTCAGAAACTGCATCATTAAAAGCAGTTGAAATGAATAATACTTTAATTAATGAAAATTTATTGGTAAATAAAAATGTTAGAATAAATGAAGGTGTTTCAATAGGTGGAACATTAAATACTGATAATATAAATTGTTTTGGTGATTTAGCATTGACAGGTAATATATATGGTAAAGGATATATATATTTACAGAAAGACAATTGTCAAGATTATACATATATCTCAAATGATGGAACTATTAATTGTGATGAATTAATTATAAGAAATAACATATATATAGCAAATACTGATACATGTATAGGTCATGATACATATGGTTCAATAATATTGAATGCATCAGGGAATAGTTTACCAAACATTGAATCAAATAGAACATATATAAATCCAATTCGAAATGATTCTTGTCAACAAAATATGTTATTATATAATCAAAATACAAGTGAAGTTACTTATTCAAATATTAATACAATTGCTTCTAAATTTGGCATTACTGGACCAACTGGTGCACAAGGAATACAAGGGATACAAGGACCACAAGGATATCCTGGACCAATTGGACCACAAGGAGAAATTGGACCAGTTGGTCCACAAGGAATACAAGGAAATATTGGACCACAAGGTATTCAAGGAATACAAGGACCTATTGGACCTCAAGGTATTCAAGGAGAAATGGGTCCTATTGGACCACAAGGTATAAAAGGAGATACTGGAATACAAGGACCAACAGGATCACAAGGACCAACAGGACCAGCAGGACCACCAGGAGGACCAACAGGACCAACAGGTCCATCAAATTTAATAGTAGGTTCAACAGGAAATGCATCAAATATTGGATTATTATTATATAATAATATAACTCAACAAGTTAGTTATAGTGCAATGACATCAACATTTAGTATATCAACAAGTTTACAATCGACATCTACAATTCCAAATACAACAGTTTTATCTTATTTAAATAATAATTCAGTAATATATGTATTAGAAAATGGAACAGTAGATGGACAAATAAAAGTATTAATTACTTATGCAACAAATGTAGGAATTAATTGTAATAATATAATGTTTAATGGTATTATACAATCAGGAAATACAATATATAGTTTAGGTATTGGTGGTTCATTGATATTATTATGGAGTGTACAATATAGTTCATGGATAGTAATTTCAGGAATAGGATTTGGAATATAAGAAAAACATTAGTTTAATTTTTTTTTTCGAAAAAAAAAATAAAAATATATATATTTAATATAAATGTCAGGTCCTTCTACTATCACTATTACAAATAATGGTGCAACTTTCGAGTTTTGGCCTATTATAGCAGGTTATATTTGTTTAGATGCTACTCAAGCATGGAATACTATTTTAGCTAATACTGGATATTTACCAGCACCTGTTAATAATGGTGCTGGAACTTATAATGATTATTCATATAATGATGGATTTACTAATACTATTGGAAAATCAACTTTAGGTAATATTGGTATATTTGCATCAAATGGTAATGTTATAACACCAAATGGAGGTAATTCACCAACATTAAGTTTTAGTACAACTGCATCTGAAGCAACTAACAGAGGTAATATTAATAATGCAGATACTTGGACATTAACAAATAATGCATTATATACTTATAATGAAGCAAATAATTCATGGGCTATTTCAACAAATAATACATTCCAATGGTCAGAAACTGTTAATTATGAGACATCTGGACAATCATTATATTATTCAATACAATCTGGTGATACTATTAATTACTTTACATTTCCTTCAAATTCAGGTATACAATGGTTTAATAATAACTATAATACTAATCAATCATACTTAATATTAACTGGTCAAGGTAGTGTACCATTAAATTATTTATCAATATTTAATGAATTTAGTGCAGGTGCAAATAATCCATTTTCTGATTCTGCATCATCATCTGGATGGAATGAAACATTTATTCAAAATGGTGGAAATTCATCAGCATGTGGATGGATAATAATTGGTTATTTACCAAATTTATCAAATTATCCTACTACACCTGCAAATGTAGGATATGTTGAAGCTTAAAAATCCAATAATTTCTATTATATATTTTATAAAAATATTTTTATTATTATAAAATTTAATAACTTGCAGAATATATAATCCAACAAGTAGAATTTTGTTCTCCAGTAAATGTACCATTATTATAAGAATTTGCTAAAAAAGGACTATATATAGTAAAATCATTACCAACCCAATTTGGCAATATATTTCCATCACCAATATCTATTTGTAAATTACCTGGTACATTTTCAAATTGTGAATCTAATGAAACACTAGAATACATTGTTGGTTGAGGATATTGAAAATTAATACTTTTATTATTTATTAAATAATCTTCAAAATTATAATTAGGTGTTTTAATATTTATTAGAAATGATGTTGAAGGGTATTCAATATAACTTCCAGAAGAATTTAAATAAACATATTTAGACATATTTACTATTACACTATTTTGATATGATTTAATACCATTATTATTTTGTGATGTACTTAAATTATATGTAAAAGATATATTAATTGGAAAATTTGCACTATCTGTTACTTGATTAAATGATGATTCTATTACACTATTATTTACATAAACACCTTGCAAATATGGATTTGTAATAACTCCTAAATTATTATTTGAATTCTTATATAATGATGCAAAATGTTGTGGTATTGTTGTAATAGATTGTGGATTTGTTGCAGTTAAATCAGTTGTAAAAAATCCATAAAATAATATATTAGATAATGGTGATGGTCCAGTTGACATTTTATATTATATATTTATATAATTTTATACTTAAAACATTTTTATATATAACTATATAAAAATAAAATTAAAAAAAATATGGAATGTTTTATTTGTTGTACAACAACTGGAAAATCTGATTATGAAAATAATTTTATCTATAATTTATTCTCTTTATCATATCCATTATTTCCATTATCTTATTATTATAAATGTAAATGTAATACTATGTATTCTCATAATAAATGTTTAATAAATATAAAGAAATGTCCAAGTTGTAGAAAAAAAAATGTTCATCCTAATTTATGTATTTTACCAGATTATGATAAATATTTTATTTTACAACATCCATTTAAAAAAAAATGCTTATATTTTATCATTCATTTTCAAAAAAAGTTATATAATTTTTTTTATAATTGTTTATATTTTTTATTTTTATTTATTGGTGTTTTTTCTTTTGTTTATGGTACTTTTAGTATAATTAGTTCAGTTAAAATATCTTATAAATATTCACTTTATTTTTATATTTCTAATATATATTTATTATTTTGCACATTTTTTCTATTTATTACCCAATATTATTTTAATCAATATATTGCAAAATGGTGGCTTTATAATAAAAATGATAACATAATTCATTCATTAAACTAACTTTTTATGTCTATTATTTCTATAATAAAATATTGCATTTATACAAAAATATATAGCATATAATAAATAAATATAATATAAACTATATTGTAATTGTTGTTTATTATTTGTTTGATATAAATACAATAAATAAATTAATATAACACAATTTGGTAAAACACATAAATAAAATACATATTTTTGATTTATCCATTCTTTTGTATCATTTGCTTTTCTAATAAATTCAATATTTTTATATGTTTCATCAATATTTTCAAGTGATTCAATATCAATATCATTCATTTTTTTATAATTATTATGTAAAAATAATATTCTATAATTATTATTTATCATTTTTTTTTATATTCATAAATTCATATATATATTATATAAATTTTTTTTATATCCATCTTTTTGAATATCATCTTCTTTTACATATTTTGCTAATTCATTACCAATAAGACAAAATTTATCATGTTCAACTATTTCAGGACCTTTATTCCAATATGGATTTATTTCTCCTTCTTTTTCAGTTTCTTCTAATACCTTAATATTCTTTAATTCTTCAACAAAATCATTTAATATTAACAATAAATTATTGTTGTTAATATATTGAATTAGTTCATCAATAACATTATTAGCTCTTCGAGTCATCTTTTTAGTAATATGAAATTTATAACAAATAATAAATCATATAAATTAAAAAAATCAATTTTTTTTATAAAAAATAAATTATTATTATATATGACAATATTATTATTATTTTTTATTATATTCATTATTTTTTATATTATAAATCAATATACATTACCATTATCATATAAAATAGAGAATTTTGAACCTTTAGAAACACCTTTTCCTATTGATATTGTGTATACATGGAAAGGTGAAAAACAAACAAATGATATTAGGTCATCTTATAATTATGAATTAAAATATAGTTTACGTTCAGTTGAATTATTTGCACCTTGGGTAAATACAATATATTTATTGGTAGATGCACCTAAAAAATATCCATCTTGGATAAATCCATTCAATAAAAAAATAGTATTGGTAGATACAACAGAAACATTTAAAGACGAAAAATATTTACCAAATAGTAATTCAAATGCTATAGAAACAACAATAATAAATATACCAAATTTATCAGAACATTATATATATTTTTGTGATGATATATTTTTAGGTAGACATACAAAATATACTGATTTTTTTACTATTGATGGAAAACCATTAGTTGATTATAAAGCATTAAGTCATTCAAGAAATATACAAAACAATACACTATCTAATGATTTAAATTTTCCTAAATCTGTTAATGGTTTTTATCCTCATGTACCTATACCTTTATTAAAATCTTCAGTAATGAAATTTATTGATACATATCCAGAATATATTGAATGGATTAGAATGACTAAAAAAAGAAAAGGAGATGGATGTAATATTTGTGTAGTTAATGATTTAATGTGTCCATGTCAACAAATACATTATCCAATTGCTATATTTATGTTATCTAAAAATAATGCTTATGTTACTCGATATTATGGTGATAATAACAAAGCAATGTTTATAATGAATGATAAATTATATAATAATCCATATTTATTAGATAATATAATAAAAAAACAACCATTATTTTATTGTATAAATGATGATGAAGAAGACTTATTTAAAAAACAAAAAGTAAGAGAATTAATGTTACAATTTTTTAATAAATATTATCCAAACAAAGCATCATTTGAAAAATATTGAAAAACCATTTTTATTATAAACTATATTACTATTTGTGTTATATCTATAATAATTTAATGTTTTATCAATTGTTTCTACATCATTATTGTCTTTCATATTACATAAATAATAAAATTTATCTTTTGTTATTTTACATTCACCTTTTTTATAATTACATTCAAATATTGATTCATTTTGTAATTCTTTGAATAATCCAACTAATAATGAACAATCCATAAATAAATGTGTGCGTATAATGTTTTTTTAATTTTCTAGAATATTATTTCGAGATAATTTTGGAAATCATATATTTTACAATTTTTTGATTCTAATTCATTTATATAAAAATGTTCTACTATAATGATATATAAATCTTCACTATTATTATTAATTTTTGAATAAAATGTCATAATGATATTATTATTTTTATTATTTGTTGCAAAACTACTAAATTTATTCATATCTTTAATATCAATAAAAATATGTATATCTTGTAAAAATCTTACATATTTTGTTGTTTTTTATTCAATTTTTTCTTGTGTATCATGTTTATGAATTAAAAAAGATATTTTATATTTGTATGTTGATAATAAAGACATTTTTATATTTTATATTAAATTATAAAATAATATTATAGAATAATTACTATCATTTTTTTATATACTAAAATATGACAAACATATATTTTTTATTGTTTTTTATAGGAATATCATATGGAATAAATAACTATAAAAGTGTATCAGAATATACACAATTTCGTTATTCATTACAACAAAAATATATTGAAAGAATGAACAGAATTAAAAATAATTTACCTGAAGATGATTATCTTTATAAAAAATATTTAGAAAGAATAAATGACAATAATTTATTACTTTCAGAAACAACAAAAACAACAAAAACAACAAAAACAACTATATCATTAAAAAATAAAAAAACAAATAAAAAATATTATAAATAACCAAGTATTTCTTCATATTTTTTATTGAAATTTTTATTTAAAAATATTTCTTTTTCTAAAAAAATATATTTTTTATTATGTAATTTTTTTTTATCAAATATTTTATTTTTATATTTATAATCAATATTGCTATTTATTGGATAATTTTCCTTAAAACATAAAGGAAAAGTATTAAATTTTTTCATAGTATTATCAAAGTTATAAACTAAATCTTCATATTTTATAATAATATAAAATTTAACATATTGTGGTAAATCTTCTAACATATATTTTAATTTTGTATTTCTTAATTCAAATATATTTTTATATCTATTTTTTGTATAAATATTTCTATCTTCTAGAATTTCATTTCCATTATCATGATAACTAATAATTTCATTATTTAGAAATGTATTTTTATTTTCTAATAATTTTGAAGAAAAATGATGAGGATTATTATATAAAGAATTTAACCAACTATAAGGATTACGAACAATAGAAATAAATAATGTTTTATTTACATCAGGATTATTATAAGAATTAAAACCGAAAAAATGTTTGTGACCATATATATCAGTATGTTTTATGTTAAAATTTAGTTCAATAATATTTTTTATATAATTTGTTCCAGAACATCTTTCTCCAAAAATAGTGAAATAATTAATCATATATAAATTTATATAAAAATATTGAATATAAAAATATAAATAATAATATAATATAGACATATAAAATGGAAGAAATAAAATATAAGTGTTTTAATTGTAATAATTATGAAACAGACTCATACAATAATATGAGAAAACATTTGTTTAAAAAGTCAGTATGTAAAAAAAATAAAGTGCATGAAATGTCAACAGACCATATTTTTGTAAATAGTATATTACCATATACAAATGATGAAACATTAATTGAAATTTCATATTTAGAAAATTCAGATATTTTATTTAATAATAAAAAGGAATTATTTGAAATAATTGATAAAATATATAATGAAAATAGTAATATTTGTTCAATATGTAATAAAGAAGTTGAAACAAAATATGAATTACAGAAACATATGATGTTAGATTGTTTATATGATAAATATACTAATAATGAAATTTTAAAATTTTCTAAGAATAGAAAATATGGTAAAAAAACTAAAACTGATGAAACTCCTGTTATAACTCAATCAACTCATCAAACAACACAACATACTAATCAAGAAATAAATATACCAACTAATACTATAACAAATACTATAACAAATACACAAGAAAACAACTATCATATAACAACTGATAATAATAATGAACAATCAATTACAATTGGTGAAGCACCAGACCATAATAAACAACCAGCATATCAATATTCAACGAAAGAGATAATATTACAAAATTGTGTTTTTGAAATGGTATGTAGAGAATTATTGAAAAAAGAGATTAATCCAGAATTAATAAAAGAATTGGAAAAGAATACAAATTCAGGAGATATTCAGAGAGATGCAACTAAAATTGGAATGATTTTTTCAAAAATTGGTCAATTAATAATGGGAGAATTTAACAATCGTTATTATTATTATTGTTTTAGCATGAAAAAATATCCAAAAAATTATTCTACAGAAATACCAAATATATTTGAAAAATATAGAAAAACATTTATAAGTAAAGCAACTGTAATATAAATAATTTTGATATAAAGAAACAAAATATAAATAAAATATAATATAAAATGTTAAATTACAATAAAGTATTATATAATCAAACAAGTTTTGATTTAACTGATATTGAAAAAGAATATATAAATATTTTTACAAAAAGTGATATAATAAAAGACAAAAATGAAAGAGAAGAACGAATAATGTTTAGAGAAGAATGTATTAAAAAATATCAAAGATGTATAATAACAAATGTATTTTCATTGGAATGTGATGCTTGTCATATAGTACCATATTCAATTGGTTATAATAATATAAATAATTCATTACTTTTAACAAAAAATTTACATGATTTATTTGATAAAGGATATTGGACAATTGATTCAGAAACAGGTAATATTATGATATCAGATGAAATTATAAATGAAAATACTACAATACATTTATATAAAGATGTAAATGTAAGACATATATTAAATGAAGAATTATCAAAAAATTTGGAATGGCATAATAATAATATTTTTATGTGTACATATCAATAATATTTTTGAATTCAATATTATATTTTTTAGAAAATCTTTTTATTCTATTTGGTTCAAGAATTTTTATTATTAGTTCTTGAAAAAAAGATATTGTTTTGTAATTATCAATAAAACAATCCATATCAATTTTTTTATATATTGTTAAATAATAATTATTATTGTTAACATTATATAATCCATCAAAATCATCACAATCATAAATATTTATATTTGATATTGGAATTGTTAATGAACATTTATTACTTTTTGTTATTTCAAAAATATGTTTTGGTATAGTTTCATTAATGATATAATCACTATTAGATAATGTTATATAATGGATTGTTTCTGGTAGAATATTATCAGTAAATAATTTGTGTTCATAATAATAACTTAAAACAAGTCTATTAACACCATATGGAATAACACCTTTTTTTAATGGTATATTATATATTTCACCTAAATCTAAATAAACAATACTATTTGGTAAAATACCTTCATATAAAGGTTGATTGAAAGATGTTCCAAACAATAAATATTTAACACTATTTGGAATATCATTTTTTTTTAATGGTTGATTAAAATCACCTTCAAAAATAAGTTGTTCAACAGTATTTGGAATAACATTTTTATCTAGAGGTTGATTATATGATAAACCAAAAACAATATATTTTAGTCCAATTGGTAAAACATTTGGTGATATTTTTTGATTAAAACACCAACCAAATATTATATATATAATATTTTCTGGTATATCACCTTGTAATATTGGTTTATTAAATATGTTATCAAAAACTAATGTATCTACATCATCAGGTATCATTAAAAAATCATCAATAGATGATATATAAAAATGTTTTTTTGAATTTGTTTTTGATATAAAATCAATTTGTCTCTCAAGATAATAATAGGTTAATGTTTTGAATATATCAATATTCATATTATTTGTAATATTATATTATTATTACTATTATTATTATAAATAATAAATCAATTTTTTATAAAAAAATGAAAAATAATGAATATAAATATTATATGATAATATATTTATATATAAAACATAAAAAATGAATACTACAACAATGCAAAATACAGAAATTATATATATGGAATTACTAATGAAAATTAGAAAAGAACAAACAAATACAAAATTACCTAGAATTGATTATATATATAATATATTGAAAGACTTACCAGAAAAATATCATAATACAGATTTAATTTATAAGTTATGGTTATTGAAATGTTATGAATAAACTTCTAATAGTTCATTAAAATTTATATTATATAATTTTGAAATATTCAATAATCTATTTGGTTCAAATGTATATCTAATTAATTCTTCAAATATATTTTTTTTATTATTAATATATTCTTCAATAAATTTTGTCATATTTAATTTTTTATGATATGACAAATTATATATTTTATTATTTACAACATATTTAGAATTTTGTTCTAAAAAAGTTGAAAATGAAATATCATTATTTTGATATAAAATATTAAAATTTATTTTATTTTGATGTATACGTAAATATGTTTTATGAGATATAATTAATTCAATCATACTATTTGGTAAAACATTATCATAAATAGCATAAAATCTATTGTTTAATATAGACAAAAACATTAAATTATTTGGTAAATCACCTTTTCTTAATATTTGTTTAAAATCACTACCAAGAGTTAAATGTGTAACAGATTCAGGAATGTCACCAGGATTTAATTTTTGGTCAAAATAATTACCGAATTTTAAATGTTTAACTGAATTAGGAATAACACCTATGGTTAAGTTAATAAAATAAAATGGTTGTAATGTTAAATATTGAACTGAATTTGGTATATCTCCAACTTTTAATTGTTGAATAGAACCACCAATAGTTAATTCAATAACAGAATTAGGAATAGAACCTTGTATAAATTCTTTATTATATTCATCACCAAATACTAAAAAAACAACAGAATTAGGAATAACACCTGGTTCTAAAATTTGGTTAAATTCACTACCAAAACATAAATGAGTAATTGAATTTGGAATAACACCAATAGATAATTTATGATTATATAAATCATTAAAATATAATTTAGTAATATGATTAGGAATATCATTTGGTTGTAATATTTCATCAAAGAAATGATTAAATAATAAAACATTTGTATCAATGTGTATATCTTTTAATTCACTAATATTTGATATAATTACTGAATTTTCATATTCATTTTTTACTTTATATCGAATATTTAGTTCTCTTTCTAGATAATTATAGGTCAATGCTTTGTATAAATCTTTTTTAATCATTTATTGATATATTATAATCATAATTATAAAGATAATAATACAATATAAAATAAAAATCAATTTTTTTATAAAAAAAATGACACTATAATATTTTAGATATAATATTTTAGATATATCATTATGATAAATTAACATAAAAATAAAGAGAAAAAATGTTACATGTAATATGTCCTACTAATAATACTTTAGAAAAGCCACATAATTTGTCATATAAATTTAATATAATAAAATATAAAAAGTTTCATATGTTTGAATTGACAGATTTTCGTTTAAAAGTGAAATATAGAATTTTTGAGTCATTAGTAGAAATTTTTAGAAAAAAAGAATTTGATTATGATAGTGAAATACGTGATGATATAAATAATTATATAGATAAAATAATGAATGTTGTTACTGAAAACAAACATGTAAAAAGTAATGATATTTATATATCAAATAATATGATTGTATCATTACGTAGACATATAATCAAAAATGTGCATAAAATGAAATATCAAATATTGGTATGTAATGAAGAAAGATTTAATATTCAAAGAGATTTATTTATTCAAAATTTTACATTGACTTGTAATTTTTTTGAATTATTTGATTTTATTGTAAAATTATGTAATAAAAATGAAAATATTACATATACATATGATAATACTCAAATATATAATTTAATTTATTATATGATATTACAACCTGAATTTTGTAAAATAGTATATGAGTATTTGATAAATGAACATACTAAATTATATCCTGAGAATTCATATGAACATATTGAATATGTTTATATTTTTATAGAGAAAATAATAGGATTACTTGATAATAAAGATTATGATGAAATAATAAAATATTTCAAAAAACAATATGAAACAATATATACTGATATTTATGATTTTTTGGATCCAATTGAATATAGTGATTGTGGAAATAAATTTTTTGACATATTGAAATAATAAAAATTATTGTTTCAATTATTTTATAAAAATATATTATGCACTTTTTCTTGTTAATTCCTGAAAATTATTACATAAAAATAAACTTCTAGAAATTAATTATTAAAGTTTATTTATTGCATAATTTTTGGATAAATTACAACAAAAAGTGCATAAAATAAATTCCTAAAATTAATTATTAAAGTTTATTTATTGCATAATTTCTGGATAAATTACAACAAAAAGTGCATAAAATAAATTCCTAAAATTAATTATTAAAGTTTATTTATTGCATAATTTCTGGATAAATTACAACAAAAAGTGCATAAAATAAATTCCTAAAATTAATTAT
>Ga0194129_10001014_pt1 | contig 49002 bp, 54 predicted proteins | sample TA2KigCa35mmetaG_FD_150862 | JGI IMG/M metagenome (GOLD analysis project Ga0194129, IMG submission 150862) | Freshwater microbial communities from Lake Tanganyika, Tanzania - TA2015038 Kigoma Deep Cast 35m | ecosystem: Environmental > Aquatic > Freshwater > Lake | place: Tanzania: Lake...
AAGTGAGATTAAAAATTCGAAACACCCGTACACAATCGCTTTATACAAATCTCGAATTGACTTAGCTCCACCACGTGGCGAATTGATTACAATTAAGGGACAACCACCAGCTGTTGGTTCATGGCAGGAGGGTTGCAGATTTAATCAGCGCTGTGATTTTGTCACCGATGCTTGTTTAGTGGGACCTCATCCTCGATTTATAAATCTAACCGAAGACCATCAAACTGCTTGCATAAATCATGCCAGCATTTCAAACAAGGTTGGTTCACGCTGATGACCCCAAGACTTGAAGGCAAGAACATTTCAGTTACCTTTGGTGACATTCTCCGAAAAGTAGAAGCGGTTAAGAACGTTGATATTGCTTTAGAGCCAGGGCAGACTATCGGCATTGTTGGTGAATCCGGCAGTGGAAAATCAACGCTCGCTCGAGTACTGGCTGGAATTCAAGTGCCAACATCAGGTCAAGTTTTTTATGAGGGCAAGAACATTTGGCAAGGTAAAGTTGCTTATTCTGGACAGATGCGTAAGAAAGTCCAAATGGTTTTCCAAGATCCATATGAATCACTCAACCCCAGAATGCGAGCTGTGCATGCGGTAACTGAGGCTGTGAGTTTTCATCAAAATGTTTCAGGTGAAGAAGCTCGAAATGTTGCATTAAATCTCTTGGAGCGAATGGGTATTACTGGTCAAGATGCCTTAAAACTGCCGCGAGCTCTTTCTGGTGGTCAGCGGCAACGAGTGAGTGTTGCAAGAGCACTCTCAGCAAGTCCCGAGGTACTGATTGCTGATGAACCAACTTCAGCAATTGATCAAAGCGCTCAATCGCAACTCTTGAGATTGTTTAATGAATTGATAGCCGATGGGTTATCTATCATTTTGGTCTCTCATGACTTAGGTGTCATTCGATACTTAACTGAACGGGTTTATGTTATGGAAAGCGGCAATTTCGTTGAAGCTGGAGATACCACTCAGATCTTTGAAAATCCACAAATGGAATATACCCAAAAGTTGATATCTTCTATACCCGGTCACATTACTAAAAGTAGGTAGTGCGGAAATTGCCGTGAAGAATATCTGGTCCACTCCCGCGGCAGCACCTCTTTATCAAGAGTTTCCAATCGAGTACAAAGATGTATCAATTATGTCTTTGGTATATCGCTCGAACAAAGATTTGATTCAGACAGATTTACCAAAAGGTGTTCAAGCTATTTCAGACTGCGTCATGATCCATTGCTATGACATGCCTGATGTACAGAGTATGGGGCAGGTAACAGAAGCCAATGTAATGGTTGGAGTTGAGACCAATTTTTCTAGCAAAAAAGTAACGGGTGGATTTAGCACTAACTTAATTATTAGTTCTGATGTTGGATTGGCCCAAGGACGAGAGGTGCATGGTCAGCCAAAGAAACTGGGCAACATTAATCTCGATATTCGCGGCGATACTTTAGTGGCCGAAATTTGGCGCAATGATATCCGAGTTTTACGAGCAACTACTCCATATAAGTATCAAAAAACACAAATCTCTGAATTGGAAAAAGTATTCGAGTTTAAACGTAATATCAACCATAAAGTGATTCCAAATATTGATGGCACTATTGGAATTAACCAAATTACTGCACGCACATTAAAGGATGTGGAAGTACTTGATTCTTGGATTGGTCCAGTTACTGTGGAGATAGCTCCACATATTCAAGTCCCGTTGTATCGACATCCGGTCGTTGAACCACTTTTTGCTTGTTATTGGAAAGCAAATTTCAAACTTCAACCAGGAGAAATTCTACATGATTATTTGGTGTCTAAATGACTGATTTAACAAATATTAAAGATCACGTAATTTTGGTAGCTGGTGCTGCTAGTGGTATTGGCTATGAAATAGCAAAACATTTGCTATCCGTAGGTGCAATTGTGGTCACAACCGATAAGAATTCTGACGGATTAACAGAACTTAAGAACAGTGTTAATAGTGAAAAGCTGCACGTCAGGATTGTTGATTTCTTAGATGACAATGAGATTGAAGCGCTGATTCAATTTATAGAGGATGAAGTAGGACAACTAAAGGGTGTCATCAATTGTGTTGGCATCTTGGGTCAACGTGGAATATTGAGTGAAGAGATTGACTTAGATAATTTTGACTTAGTATATCGAGTGAACCTAAGATCTGCTTTAGTGTTGTCGATTGCTGCCATAAAAGTAATGAAACCAAGGAAATATGGTCGTATTTTGCAGCTGGCTAGCATTTCAGGTAAAGAAGGTAATCCTGGATTGGTTGCCTACTCAGTTACCAAGGCTGGCATTATCGCAATGGTTAAATCTCAGGGCAAGGAATATGCTGAATCTGGAATTACCATTAATGCACTCGCACCAGCACTTATTGATACTCCGATGGTAGCGAGCTTCACTGAAGAGCAGCGGAACTTCTTGAAGGCTAAGATTCCGATGAATCGAATAGGTGATCCAATAGAAGTTGCTACCTTGGCTGCTTGGATTGTCTCACCAGCTTGTAGTTTCACAACCGGTTTTGCATTTGATTTAACAGGTGGACGGGCCACCTATTAATTGAGTAACACCAATAGAAAGGGAAAAAATGCGCATCATGCGACTAGGTGAATACCTAAAGGAGAGGCCAGCAGTTCAGGTTTCTGATACGGAAGCAGTTTTCGTAGACCATATTATTAAGGACTGGAATCGTGAAGCGCTTTCCAATGGCGGTTTGAAGGCAGTTGCTAGCGCAGACCTTAATTCTCAACCAAAAGTAAAAATTGCTGATTATCGAATTGGTTCACCAATGGCGCGACCAACTAAATTGATTTGCATTGGTCTTAATTATGCAAAACACGCAGCTGAATCAAACAGCGAAATTCCAAAAGAACCAGTTGTTTTTATGAAAGCACCTGATACCCTAGTTGGACCAAATGATGACGTTCGCATTCCAAAAAACAGCGTGAAAACTGATTATGAAGTTGAACTTTCTATTGTGATTGGCGAGCGCGCACTTTACATTGATAGCGAAAAAGACGCACGAAAATATGTGCTTGGTTTTTCAATGAGTCAAGATATAAGTGAACGTGAGTGGCAAGGCGAACGCGGTGGACAATGGGTAAAAGGCAAATCATTCCCAACATTTAACCCAATGGGTCCAGTTGTCGTTACTAAAGATGAATTTGATCCAGCTGATGTAAATCTTTGGACCAAAGTGGATGGTCAATATCGCCAAAATTCATCAACAAAAGATCTTGTTTTCCATGTAGATCATATTGTTTGGTATGTAAGTCAATGTATGGAACTGTTCCCTGGTGACATAATCAATACTGGCACTCCCGAAGGAGTAGCTGCAGGTATGAAGCCACCAGCATTCTTGCAAGCTGGTCAGCATCTAACAACTGGTATTGCTGGCATTGGTGAGCAAAGCTCCAGAGTAATTGCTTATAACGCTTAATCTCCAAACACAACATTTGTAATCGGCTCGCCATTGGCGAGCCGATTCAATTGTGCGGCTATTAATTTCTTAGCTCGACCTGGAAAAGCTGTTGAATTACCTCCAACGTGTGGACTAATCAACAAGTTTGGCGCTTCCCACATAGGATGATCATTTGGAAGTGGTTCAGGGTCTGTCACGTCAACTGCAGCTTGTATGTGACCAGTTTTCAATATTCTAATTAAATCACTGGTTACTACAACTGGCCCGCGTGCCATATTCACCAATAATGCACCTGGTTTCATTAACTGCATTCGCTTGAGATCAAACATACCCCTAGTTTCATCAGTTAGCGGAGTTATCAAAATTACTATGTCGTATTGGTCTAGCTCGGAATCCAATTTAGACATTTGATGTGTTCCATTTGAGCCAGATCGGGTGTAGCCGGTAATGTCGTCAGTAAATGGTCTGAATACTCGTGCAATTTCTTGTCCAACTGAGCCATATCCAACAATTGCAATTTTGGCATCAATAATTGATGGCCGAACATCTCTTAACCAAGATTTGTTTTCTTGTGCGGAGATCATATTTGCCACATTGGCCTTACTTGCTAATGTTAAGGTCAAAGTTAACTCAGCAGTCGATAAATCATGCAGGCCACGTGCATTCGCTAGCCTTACTCCTTCTGGAATCAATGACAACACATCATCAAAGCCAGCAGTTAGAACTTGAACTAGTTTGAGATTTGGCATTTCACGGATATGCGCCAAGGACTTGGCACCACCCATATATTTTGGAATGTATACATTAATTTGAGACAGTTTTTCGGAATCCTCTAAATCTGATTCACTGTGCAGGAGTTTAAAGCCATCAGGGATATCGATATCAGACCATTGGCACCAAACAACCTGAGACATCGTAATCAACCTTTTCCTGATTCGTGTTGTGCTAAATCTAGTTGAATTAGGTTTTCATTGCAAAACTATTGACATAAGTTTGTGAAGTAGTAGATTTTATCCAGTTATCTGAAGAGGGTCTGATGAGTCTAAAAGTCAATCTAACTGATTTAAGAGGATACTCAGAGTTCTTCAGTGAAGTATTTGTAATTGACTCTGGACTGACAAGTGTTACCAACTCGGTAAATAATCCAGTAAAACGAGAGAAGAACGAGAGATAAAAAATGAAGGTATTAATTTTTGGCGGAACTAGGTTTATGGGAAATTATGTCTCACAAACTCTTTTGGATGCTGGCTGGGAAGTAAGCATCGCAAATCGTGGCACTAGAGATAAAACACCTGGGGTAACGCAAATTGTCTGTGATCGCTCTGATCGAGCAAATCTAGACCAGTTTAAAAAGATGGAATTTGATTATGTGATTGATTTTTCTGCATATGATTCAAATTGGGTTGAGCAAGCATCAGATGTTTTTAAACATAGGATTAAAAGATATTTGTTTATTTCAAGTGGTGCGGTATATAAACCTTCGGAACGATTCCCAGTCCAAGAACACTATCCAAGAGAAGCAGCTGGTCAGCACCTGGAATATGCAGCACAAAAAATAAGATCGGAAGAATTGCTGGAGAAATATAATCGTGAAGGTTATTTTGAAACAATTTCTTGTCGATTACCATATGTACTTGGTGCGCATAACTATGAAGATCGAGAAGAATTTGTGCTAAGCAGACTTCTAGCTGATCGTCCAATTGTGGTACCTGATGGCGGAAAAGCAATCCACTCATTTATTTATGCTGGCGATGTTGCCACTGCAATTCTAAAACTGTTACAGGCAGATTCATATGTATCAGGTGAGTCGTTTAATATTTCTATTTCCGATGCATATACGACTTTAGGTTTTATTGACGCTTGTGCAAAAGTAGTAAACAAAACTCCTAAGCTGTATCCATTAAATCTTGAACAAGCTGGACTGGTTACTGCGAGATTTGACCTTAGAGATCTACTCTTTCCTTTCCCACAGTCAAATGGTTATTTAGATAACACCAAACTTCGTAAATACATTGGCTTTACCCCAACATATGGCCTAGTTGAAATGATTACTCAGTTCTACAACTGGTGGAGCAAGTCTGGAAATCTCGCACCACGTAAGTATCAACGTGAGGATTTAGCACTTGCAGCACTTGGCTTAACTAATTGAGTTTAGCTACTTCTTGTGATTTAACAGGAAGGCGCATATAACCAAGATTGGTTGGGACCAATTGTTTTGAGAGCGACTTTAAGTAAGCGATTTTTTCAACGAATACAGCATTTGGTGGCACGATTCTGTTGACAATTTCAAGGACTTCATCAATTTGTTTTTGAGCAGCAATTGCATCACCAGATTTATACAGTTGGTATGCTGAAGTGAACTTATCTGGAAAGATGTTTGCTAGTCCTAGAATTCCGCCGTTTGCACCTGCTTCCAGTGCAGGCACTAAGTATTTATCACTGCCAACTAAAAGATTTTTTCCAGTCGATAAATATCCTTTAGTTGCTTCTAAATCGCCACTAGAATCTTTAACACCCCAGACTTTAGTTCGCTGCACAACCTCAACTGGCAATTCAACAGCAAAATCCGGAATGTTATAAGCAATGATTTGAATGTCGGTGTAATTGGTTAGTTGTTCATAAAACTCAACCATTGTTTCTGTATCTGCTGGTCGAAAATAACTAGGTGGCAGCACCATAGTGTGGGTTACATCGGTGCTGGCCAACCATTTTAGAAATTCTTTTATGCTACCTAAACTATTTGAAATTAGAGTCGGAATTACTTTTTTATCACCCTTTATTTCCAGCAGATTACTGGTAATCAATTTCATCTCTTCAATGCTTAGTGAGGCACCTTCGCCAAATGTGCCGAAAGGAATCAATCCGGATATGTCAGTTTTTAGAAGCCACTGGGCATGATGGATAGTTGAAGATAAATCAAGATCACCATTCTTGGTGAAAGCTGTGAATGTTGGGACAAAGATTCCGGAGAGCATTTCAGAATTCTACTGACTTTTTGAGAATACTGAGAACTTTTTGTTACAAGCTTGAATTCCAAGGGTATTATGTAATCGATTCCGCGGGCTAGACTAAAGTCACGATTTGCGATGTTAATGAGTCACAGGGGGCAGTTATGGATTCTCGGTTTGATCTCACTGGAAAGCTTGCAATTGTAACTGGCGGTGCCGGTGGCATAGGTACGGCAACAACGAGGCTGTTAGCAAGGCATGGGGCAACTGTTTTGATTACGGACGTTAATCAAATAGCAATCGATACAGCCTTGGCTGCTTTCGAAGCAGAAAACTTGAAGGTATTTGGTTTTAATACTGATGTAAGTGATGAGATTGCAACGGTTAAATTTTTTGATGAAGCTGAGAAGCTTCATGGCACAGCAGATATTTTGGTCAATAATGCTTATCAAGGTATACATTCGCCACCACACTTAACTCCGCTATCTGAATGGGAGCGAGTCCTGAAAACCTCAATAACAAGTTATTTTCTTTATGCAAGAGAATTTTCTAAGAGATTAATTGCTGCTAAACGAACAGGTCAACTTGTAAATATAAGTTCGATAGCAGGTAGTAGTGGAATTGGTCGAGGAAATTTTGCTTATAGTGCGGCAAAAGGTGGCGTTAATCAGCTAACCAGAGAACTAGCAATTGAATGGGCAAGATCTGGCATTCGAGTAAATGCGATTCAACCCTGCTCAGTTAATACTCCAGGTTGGCGGAAATGGATTGAGAGTGAGGGCGAGCGCGGTCAGGCTTTGATTGAAAATCTACTGCGTGGAATCCCGCTTGGACGAGTTGCTGAGCCAGAGGACATTGCGAGCGCTGTGCACTTTCTAGTAAGTGATGCTTCAGCCATGATTACTGGCGTAGTCCTCCCAGTAGATGGTGGAAATTTGGTCTTTAATGCCGGTGGCACTCTAGGTAATTACTCAAGTTAGTAGCTCCTCGTGGGCGAGGAGGGCCAGTTTATGAGGGCGAGTAAAATTGGGCTCTGGAAATCCAAATAAATAACAAGGGTGATTAGTGGATAAAAATAGAGTCAAACATCCAACAATCTCAGATGTTGCTGCATTAGCGGGCGTTTCAACAGCCACAGTTTCTAGAGTTATCGGGCAAAGCGGATATGTCTCTGGATCTGCTAGATCAAGAATCGAAGCGGCAATAGCTGAATTGGATTATCGACCATCTTCAGTAGCCCAATCATTAAAACAGCGCAGAACTAATCTTGTTGGGGTTATCGTTCGAGATATTCACCACCCATATTACCCTTCGCTTGTTCATGGTATCGAAACTCAAGCTCATGAATTTGGATATTCTATGATTTTGTGTAATGGTATGAATGACATTGATCGCGAAACAAAGTATTTTGATTATTTAGCATCACGAAGTGCGGATGGCATTATAATCGCAAGTGGAAGTTTTCAAGTTAAACACTATGACTATTTACGTCAATCTCGAACGCCAATTGTCTTTGCACCTAGTGATGTTCAAGATCCCAATGTGCCATCTATCGCATCTGAGCCGTTTGAAATGGGGTTTTTAGCTGGAAAACATTTGCGAGAAATGGGATATGAAAAATTTGCTTACATTTGTGGTCCGAAAGATTTAACAACAGCACTAGCAAGAAGAGATGGCTTCATCAATGGTGTAGGAACTTCAGATGTCGCTGTTGTTTATGGTAACTCAGACGTGGAAAGTGGCAGGAAAGCCATTGAAGAATTGCAAAGCGTGCTAGCTACTAGACTAGGCATTGGTGCAACAAACGATCAGACCGCTGTTGGTGCGATGCAGGCAGCGCAACGAATGGGTTTTAGAGTGCCAGATGATATTGGATTTATTGGTTTTGACAATATAGATTTAGGTCAGTTTACCAGCCCAACATTAAGCACAGTTGAAGTCAATAGAAATATGGTTGGTATGAAAGCTATGCAAATACTTAAAAATGTTATTGATAAGAATGGTGGCCCAACTCACGATGTAGTAAACCCAATTCTTGTTCCACGTGAATCTACTCAACGATTTAGATAAGAAATTTAAATGTCGGAAAAAACTGACATCTTGATTATCGGTGGCGGCATAGTTGGCCTAGGAATAGGAATTGCCGTTCTTAATCAAAAACCGGACCTCAAAGTAAAAATTTGTGATAAAGAAACTGATTTAGGTCAACATGCCAGCGGTAGAAATTCAGGTGTACTTCACGCTGGCTTTTATTACTCACCTGATTCATTAAAAGCTCGATTTTGTCGAGATGGTAACGCAGAGCTCAAGCAGCTGTGTCAACGAAATAAAATCCCGGTGCAAACAGTTGGAAAAGTAGTGGTCGCTAGTAGCGAACAAGAGGATGCTCGATTAGATGAACTGTTTAATAAAGGTATTGCAAATGGGGTTGAACTTGAACTTTTGCCCCATTCACAACTACCTAATTATGAACCACTTGCCATTACTTTTAATCGTTTTCTTTGGTCTCCAAACACTGCAATAGCTGAGAGCGGATTAGTGCTAAATGCTATGAAGCAAGAGTTTGTTTCTCGAGGTGGTCAAATTGCTACCGCATCGGCAGTAAGGCTGAAAAATATAAATAAAGAAGTAGTAGCGGAAGGTTTTAATGCTCAGATTATTGTAAATGCAGCTGGTGCACAATCAGATCGGATTGCAAGAAGTGTTGGTTTGGCAAATCACTATGCGATGTTGCCATTTATGGGAATCTATCGATCAGTTTATGCAGAAAAGCTTCCAATAAAAAGATTAGTTTATCCCGTTCCACATCCCATAAATCCTTTTCTAGGAGTGCACTTAACTATAACTGCAAATGGAAAAGTAAAGATAGGGCCAACCGCAATTCCGATTTTGGGTAGAGAGCAATATTCGCTATTCCATGGCTGGTCGATGTCAGATATTGGCCAAGCACTCTTAGCTGCTAGTTCGCTGATTAAAGGTGAATCACACAGAGTTGGTGAAATTTTGAAGTCTGAACTACCCAAGGTCTATCAACCAGCATTAGTTAATGCTGCCTCAAAGTTGGTTCCCTCGGTTAAGCAAGTTAAGAACTGGAAAAAGAATCCACCGGGGATAAGGGCGCAATTAGTTGATAAAAGAACCGGCCGACTCGAACAAGATTTTGTAGTCGAACAGTTTGCTAATTCGATTCATATTTTGAATGCAGTGTCACCTGGTTGGACTAGTGCACTTCCTTTTAGCCGTTGGATTGCAGAAACCAAAGTATTGCCTCTACTTTAGTAGGTAGTTTCCATTACCCTAGCCAGTTCTCATTGGTGATTGGGCTATGTAAATAAGAGGGTAAATGCATTGAGGTAGGATTCCGATTCGGTTAAACGCCAGGGCCCTTAGCTCAGCTGGCAGAGCAACGGACTTTTAATCCGTGGGTCGTCGGTTCGATCCCGACAGGGCCCACTTTTTTGGAAATTATTGTTATTTATCTTTGATTCTTTTTATCGACATTGCTTACCTAAGGCAATACCCTATGGTACTGGGGGTAGCAATGAACGACTTGAGTGGGATTAAAGATATTCATCGCAGCGCGATTGGAATTTCTGAACAAGAACGAAAAATCCTGGAAAAAATAGAAGAGCGCGTGCTTTGGCTTTCTACTCGAATGATTGATTATGCAAATCGAGATCGAGAAAACCTCGATGGTTTGAAAGTAGGCGGACACCAAGCTTCGAGTGCATCTATGGTTTCAATTATGACTGCACTTTATTTTAATTACTTAACCGTAGAAGACCGAGTGAGTGTAAAGCCACACGCATCTCCTGTATTTCATTCAATTCAATATTTACTAGGGAATCTTGATCAGAAATATTTAACTCAACTTCGAATGCTCGGCGGATTGCAAAGTTATCCATCCAGGACGAAGGACCCAGAAATTGTCGACTTTTCTACAGGTTCTGTAGGACTCGGGGCTGTTGCACCTTTGTTTGCTGCAACAACTAGGAGATACGTTGATTGCCATTTTGGTGAGCGACCACATTCACGATTTATTGCAATTATTGGTGATGCAGAGCTAGATGAAGGAAATATCTGGGAGGCATTAGCAGATCAGGTAAATGATGGATTAGGCAATGTTATGTGGGTTGTTGATTTCAACCGCCAATCATTAGATCGAGTCATTCCCGGTATCAGAATCGCCCAATGGCGAGCACAGTTTGAGGCGGCTGGCTGGCATGTTCGTGAACTTAAATATGGTTCTAAGCTAGAGCAAGTATTTAGTCAATCAGGAAGTGAATCATTTAAAAAGTGGTTTGATGATATTCCTAATGAACAATATCAATCGCTTTTTGGATTAACACCTGCTGAAGCAAGGGTTAGATTTCTAGAAGGTGCACCTATTGATGCTGCAAACTTCTTATTGCAGTTCAATGATGATGAGTTGTTTGAAATTATTACCGACCTTGGTGGGCACAATTTAACTTCACTAGTAAAGGCATTTGAAGATTGCGATGAAGTTACTGATAGACCTAGTGTGGTGTTCGCATACACCATAAAGGGATGGCGTTTGCCTATTGCTGGAGATCCACGAAATCATTCCGCACAGATATCAGCTACCCAAATCGAGGAACTCAGAGCGCGAATAGGGCTAACCAAGGAAAACGAATGGGCAGGTTTTGAACCAGGCAGCCCAGAAGATGCACTCGTTCGAGCCCGCGGTGTTGCTCTGACAAGGAAGTTGACTTCTAATTCAATAAATATCAACCTTCCGATTTCAACTGGAGCGGCAGGTAGCGGTAAGACTTCTACACAGGAAATTTTTGGTAGAGCTTTGACTGAGTTAAGTAGAGATGAAAGTATTCGGCCATATCTAGTTACTGTTGCCCCAGATGTGGCTACGTCAACAAATCTTGGCGGCTTCATTAATAGAACAGGTGTTTTTCATCCTGAGCAAAGAAGACGTTGGAATGAAAACCCAATTTTGAAATGGGCTGAAGGTCCTACTGGTCAGCATATTGAACTTGGTATTAGCGAGATGAATCTATTCAGTTTATTAGGTCAACTTGGCGTAGCAAATGATTTACATAATCAGCCGTTGATTCCAATTGGAACAGTTTACGATCCATTTGTACTTCGGGGTCTTGATGCTTTTATTTACAGCGTTTATTCTGGTGCAAAATTTATTCTTTCGGGAACGCCTTCTGGTATAACTCTGGCACCAGAAGGTGGTGCGCATCAATCTACAATTACCCCATCGGTTGGAATTGAGTTGCCTGGTGTGGTGCTGATTGAACCTGCTTACGGTCAAGCCTTGGATTGGCTATTTTGTGATGCCGTTGCGCACGTTGCGGGAAGCAAAATTGACACTACTCCAGATCTGCGCCCAAGTGAGTTGGCCTTTTATTTCAGATTAACTACTAGAGCGATAGATCAAACACCGTTTATAGCCGCCAGGGAAAGACTTGGTGAAGCAACTTTACGTTCTCAAGTATTAGCAGGTTCTTATCGTTTGGTGGATGGTCGATTAGCATTGACAAAAGTCAGCGAAACTAATCCACCAGTAGTGCATTTAGTTGGATGCGGTGCAGTTATGCCAGAGGTACTACTTGCAGCGCAGGAACTTGCAAATGAAGGTGTGGTAGCTCACGTTGTAGATGTGACATCCCCTGGCCGGTTGTTTGGTAGTTGGCAGCGCACCCTGAAGCAAGGAATTCGAACTGCTAGTACACCATCTTTTCCAGGAGTGCTACGACCAATCTTCTCCGAGCGGGCACCGATTGTTTCAATTCATGATGGTTCGTCTCATGCACTTGCTTGGCTCGGATCAGTTTTAGGCTCACCGCAAGTTGCGATGGGTGTGGACAGTTTTGGGCAATCTGGAAATATTCCTGATCTTTACAAAACCCATGATCTTGATCCAGGTTCAATTGTAAATGGAGCACTTGCTGCTCTTAGTCTGAATAATTAAATTATTGGTGTATCGAAGTAGAAACTTTAAAGTGATTAGGAAAATTTAGTGCCTGAAATCACTACAACTACTCATCGTGGAATGGTTTTTGTAAAGTATGGCGTAGCCGCTGCTAGCCAGCCTCTTGCGGTTTCCGCTGCAATAGAAATACTAAAAGATGGCGGAACTGCTGTTGATGCTGCAGTTGCAGCCAGTGCCGTATTGACAGTAATTGAGCCAAGTGCATCGCACATTGGTGGAGATGCATTTGTTATTTTCCATCAAGCAAAAACTAAAGTTAATTTGGCCTTTAACGGCAGTGGCGAAGCACCACATTTAGCAGTTGCAGACCAATATCCGAATGAAATCGATTTACATGGATATAAATCTGCAACAGTTCCAGGGTTAGTATCGACATGGTTTGCGATACACGAAAAATTTGGAAAACTACCAATTTCAAGATTATTGATGCGCGCAATTGACTATGCTGAAAATGGATATCCAATAACCGCCCGAGGAAAGCGGATTGCAACTGCACATAAATCTAGTTACCCTGAATTAAACACCTTGGCTGACCTCGGTATTAAAACTGATATTTCTACAGGAGATATAGTTAAGCAAGAGCACCTCGCTTGGACACTTAACCAAATTGCCGAATATGGCCGAGAATCTTTTTACCAAGGGGAAATTGCTAGACGAATAATCGCTGGCACAAATGGTTGGTTTAGTGAATCAGATCTGAATAATCATAAAACCCGAGTATTAGATCCTCTCTCGGTGAGATATCGAGACTATTTAGTACTTGGTCAACCACCACCCAGTCAAGGAATGATTTTTCTGGAAAGCCTGAAGATTGCTGAAGGTTTTGATTTAGTGAATCTAAGTGCTTCTGAGTTAACTCATATTCTGATTGAAGCAAAGAAAATTAGTTTTGCTGATCGATATGACGCATTAGCTGATCCCGAACAAGTAGATGTTGATGTGGCAAAACTATTTGCTAATAAACACATTGCTAAACGGCAATCTGAAATTAATCTCACCAAAGCAAACAATTTCGCTGGCAATCAATCTAATGAAGGAAATGACACCACATATTTTCTAGTTGCAGATCAAGATGGAAATGCCTTATCCTGGATTCAGAGCGTCTTTTATCCTTTCGGGTCATCTTTTGTTATTCCAGAAACTGGTATTTTGCTAAATAATCGTTTAACTGGATTTTCACTTGACCCTGCGTCAGTTAACTTTATTAAACCTGGGAAACGACCAGCACATACATTGAATGCATGGATTGCCACAAATCTCGACGGTTCCTTGAAATACGTGGGTGGTACGCCAGGGGGAAATATTCAAGTACAAACTAATTTGCAGTTGCTAGTTAATTTAGTAGATTTAGGAATGAATGTTCAGCAAGCTTGTGAAGCACCGCGTTGGCAGCATTTATCAGAACCAGGAAATCCAAATAGTATTGAAACATATGAAGGAATTTTGGAGATTGAGAATAGGTTTGATTCCCAAACGCTGGTAGAGCTCGAAGCGCTTGGGCACAATGTAAGCAAGATACCTGCTTATGGTCACGGATCTGCTGTTCAGTTACTTGAGGTACTAGAAAATGGTACTTATGCTGCAGGTTCAGATCCGAGAACTGACGGTCAGGCTGCTGGCTACTAATTTACAAGTGCCAAAGTTTTTTTGATTATTTCGCCAACTGCTTGAGTTTCAATTAGAAATCCATCATGTCCATAAGGCGATGTAATCATTTCTAATGGTTGTGCTGTGGGAGTTAGATCAACTATCTCTTGCTGGAGTCGGGGTGGAAATAATCGATCGGTATCAATTGACGCTACCACAACGGGAATCTCGATTTGGCTGAGGGCTTTTTCAATGCCGCCGCGATCTCTTCCAATATCGTGCGAGTTCATCGCTTCGGTAAATTTGATATAGGTGTTGGCATCGAAGCGATTTTGTAGTTTTTCTGCTTGATGATTCAAATAACTAACTACTGCAAATCTGCCAGTTCCATCATCTTGCAATTTTGAACCAAACCGCACTGCCATCTCATATTCAGTTCGATAAGTTAAATGTGCAATTTGTCGAGCAATTGCCATACCTGCAACTGGTCCTTGAGTTTGGTCGAAATAATCACCGTTATTAAAATTTGGATCTGATTTTATGGCTTGAATTTGAATTGAATGCGTACCAATCTGATCTCCAGATGCAACTGCAGAAGATCCGATTGTGCAAATAGCACCGACCCGATCTGAATAACTAACCGCCCACTCTAAGGCGCGCATTCCACCTAACGATGGACCAGTAGTTATTAGGTACTTGTCAATACCAATTGCATCACTAAACTTGAATTCAGCTTGCACCATATCCCTAATTGTTACTGTAGGGAATCTCGATCCCCACCTTTTTCCATCCGGCGCAACTGTTGAAGGTCCAGTTGAACCTTGACATCCACCAATTACATTTGCGCAAACAACAAAATACTTTTCAGTGTCAAATGCTTTTCCAGGGCCGATTAATCCTGGCCACCAAGCAGGCGCATCACTCCAACCGGTCATTGCATGATTTATGAATACTGCATTAGATCGCTTGGAATTTAGCTCACCAAAAGTTTGGTAAGCAATAACTACTTCTGGAATCACCTCACCTGACTCGAGAACTACATCACCAATCTGAACAAACTTTCTCTGCTCAGCAGGATGAGTTTCGAGCCAGGCGCCAGTGACCGATTTAGCCAGTGTCATGCCGACTTTGCCGCAGCAAAACCAGCAGTAAGATCAGCTTTAATATCTTCCAGGTTTTCAAGCCCAATACTTAGACGAACTAATCCAGGATGAACGCCTGCGGTCAACTGCTCTGCTTCAGTTAACTGAGAGTGTGTAGTGGAAGCTGGATGGATAGCCAAGGATCGGACATCGCCAATATTTGCTACATGTGAAAAGAGCTTTAACGCCTCAATAAACTTCTTTCCAGCAGCTAACCCACCAGCAATTTCAAATGAAAGCACAGACCCACTTCCTGCTGGTGCATATTTGTTTGCTTGCCGATGCCAAGGCGAGCTTGGTAAAGACGCGTAGTTAACTTTTTCCACTTGAGGATGTTCGCTTAACCAGGTAGCAATTGCATTTGCATTTGCCACATGTCGCTCCATTCGAAGGCTCAAAGTCTCTAAACCTTGAGCGAGCAACCAAGCATTAAATGGTGAAGTTGCAGCACCTATATCGCGTAGCAAAGTCAATCGAATTTTAAAGATATAGGAAAGGTTTGCTCCAAATAGAGAACCAACTCCTAAATCTTTTGCATAAACCAAACCGTGATAACTTGGATCAGGGTTATTAAATCCAGTAAATCGTTCTGGATATTTGGCATAGTCAAATTTGCCAGAATCAACAATTACTCCAACAACTGAGTTGCCATGTCCAGACAAGAATTTAGTAGCTGAGTGCACAACTACATCTGCTCCATGTTCAATTGGTTTAATTAGATAAGGTGTAGCAACAGTGTTATCAACAATTAGTGGTACACCAAATTTATGTGCGACCTCTGCAATTGCTGAAATATCCAATACATCATTTTTTGGATTGGCAATAGTTTCACCAAAGAAGGCTTTTGTGTTTGGTTTTATTGCTGCTTGCCAAGATGGTGGATCTGTTGGGTCATCAACGAATGTAACGTCAATGCCAAACTTTGGTAGCGTGTAGTGGAATAGGTTGTACGTGCCACCATATAAAGATGGAGATGAAACAATGTGATCGCCTGCTTCAGCCACATTCATGATTGCGAATGTGGTTGCTGCCGAGCCGGAAGCTAACAGCAGTGCTGCTACTCCGCCTTCAAGCGCAGCAACGCGTTGTTCCACTGCATCTTGGGTTGGATTCATAATGCGGGTGTAGATATTTCCCAGCTCTTTAAGTCCAAACAAGTTAGCGGCATGTTCAGTATCTCTAAACTGGTATGCAGTTGTTTGGTATATCGGTAGAGCTCTAGCACCTGTTGTTGGATCTGGAACTTGACCTGCGTGAATTTGCAGAGTTTCAAAACCAGCGTTAGTAATATCGAAAGATGACAATTTAACCTCCTCAGTTTGAGGGGTCTAAATTTGATTAGACCCGCGCTTGTCGTTTCTCGACCTGGTCTTCACCCGGAGCACCCCACCGCGGTGGAGGGTTGCCGTCCAGTAAGCCGGGGCTAATAACTGGAACTCATGACCTGGGCGGGATAGTAGCGGGTGGTGCCGTGGGTGTCTAGAGGCGACCTGCAGCATGCACTCTGCGAATAAATTCTTGAGTTTCACTTCGTTTAGGCGCTTCCAATAACTGCTCTGGCTCACCCCACTCCAAAATTTTTCCATTATGCAGGTAGCAAACTTCATTTGCGACTTGTTTAGCAAACCCCATTTCATGAGTTGCTAACACCATTGTCATTCCCTCGCCTTTTAGGTCGCGCACTGTGCTAAGCACTTCATTTACCAGAACTGGATCTAATGCACTTGTTATTTCATCTAGCAGCAATAATAGGGGATGTCTCGCAATTGAGCGAATGATTGCTAACCGTTGCTGTTGCCCGCCGCTTAATCGATCTGGGTATTGGTGAGCTTTATCTTTTAATCCAAATCTCTCTAACAGATTAAAGGCTTCCGCCACTGCAGCATCTTTTACTACTTGCTGGACTTTAATTGGAGCTAATGTAATGTTTTCAAGAACTGTCATATGTGGAAATAAGTTAAACGACTGAAAAACCATACCTAGTTTTTGTCTTACTGCGTCTGGATTTACTTCTGTCGCAGAAATGTCTTGGCCATCCAGATTAATTACACCATCATCAATACTATCTAACAAATTAATACATCTAAGTAATGTGGATTTACCACTTCCAGATGCTCCGATAAAAACAGTTGCAGTGTGCTCTGGTACATCAAAACTAATGTCTTGCAGCACCAAATCGTTACCAAAAGATTTGCGTAATTTTGACACTTTTAGAACAGGCTGGTTCATGCTTGCCACTGGGCATTTTGTTTTTCCAGTGATTTACGTAACATTCGATCTGTTGCTCGAGTTAGCGGAATAGTTACTGCCAAAAAAACTAGTGCTGCCATTACATATGGAGTGTAGTTAAAAGTTTTTGCTGTTTGAATTTGTGCAGCTCGAACAGCATCAGTTACTCCAAGAATCGAAATCAAGCCGGTATCTTTAATAAGCGCAACTAAGTCATTCAATAATGGTGGTGTTACTCGTTTTAGTGCCTGCGGCAATACCACATGTCGCAACGTTTGAATATGACTTAATCCTAAAGATCTAGCAGCAGCACGCTGGCTTGGATGCACTGTAAGTATGCCGCTTCGAATTACTTCGGCTACGTAAGCCGAGTAGGTGATAATTACGGCTATCGTTCCAAGAATCAAGACGTTATTTGTTACACCCCTTAATTGCAGTGCCGGAATACCAAAGCCAATTAGCAAAATTACTAATAGCATTGGAATTCCACGGAAAACATCAACATATACCATTGCTAAAAATCTAAATGGTGTTAGTGCAGGAGAGCGAGAAGTGCGAACAAGAGCTATCAACAAACCAATTACTGCAACTGAACTTCCAGCAATTATTGTTAGCGTGACGTTAGTACCAAATCCAAGAATTATTTTTGGAAGTACTTCAACACCATAAGCCCACTTAAAAAAAGTATCTCTAAGTGAAATCCATCCAGGTGATGTAACTAAGACAACAATCAGTGTGCCAATAACTAAAATGCTAGATGCAGCAGCAATTAACGCATTTCGTTTGTTTCTTTTTTTACGAGCAGATTGCCTAGCTAATTCGATGTTACTTGGTTGCCAAGGGCCACCGAAATCGTAGGGCACAGCAGCATCACTACTGCTGTGCCCACGATTTTCAGTCATTAGCGCAGAACTGGTGCACCAGCGGAATCAGCTAACCATTCCGAAGTGATGGTGGCTAACGAGCCATCGTTTCGAATTGCATCAACTGCCTGAGTTACGCAATCAGTGAGTGGACTGTCCTTTGCTAGTAAAAGACCAAATCCTTGATCACTAGCATCGCTACCTTCAACTTGTCCGACAATGATGCCATCTGGAATTTCAACAGCGGATAGATAAAAAGCAGTTGGTAGATCTACAACTAATCCATCGACTTGTTGATTCTTTAGCGCAGTAACAGCAGCAGCATTGTCATTAAATACTGAAGCTGAAAGTCCCAAAGTACTTTCAATCACATCAAGCGAAGTAGTACCAACTGCTGCACCAAGTTTTGCACCGGATGCGGAGATTTCAGCCAACGTAGTTAGCCCCTCAAGCACGCTTCCTTTGAAGGAAACAATTGTTTGATTTGCTTGGTAGTAAGTAGATGAGAAATCCACTACTTCTTTTCGCTCATCAGTTATTGAATATTGCTGCAAGTTAAAATCAAATGTCTTTGGTCCTGGTGCAATTGCTGCATCAAAAGTTGTTCTTACCCAAGTAACTGCAGTTTGGTCATAACCAAGTTGTGCTGCTACTGCATATGCAACTGCAGCTTCAAATCCTTGACCTGATTCTGGTGCATCATCAATCACCCATGGGTAATAGGCAGGTTCACCAGTTGCAATAGTTAGCACTCCTGGCTCAAGGGTTTGGAGTGACTCTGGTGAGCAGATTGTGCCGGTGTCAGTTGCTTCAGTTTCTGCTTCATCAGTAGTAGCACAGGCAGAAAGCACTAATGCAAATGCCAACAGCGGAATTAACTTAAATAGTTTTTTCATCAACAGCCTCTCTATATTCCAAAACGCTGGACCTCAGACTTTCAGACCCGCGCTTGTCGATTTTCGACCTGGTCTTCACCCGGAGCACCCCACCGCGGTGGAGGGTTGCCGTCCAGTAAGCCGGGGCTAATAACTGGAACTCATGACCTGGGCGGAACTATACAAGAACTAAACCCGATGAACTAGGGCTGGTTAGACAGATTGAAGTTGATCTCGCCCAGTGGGTAAATCGCAACGGTAACCAACGTTTCGTACCGTGCCAATAATTGCTTCATACTCAGGACCTAGCTTTGCCCGAAGTCTTCTCACGTGTACATCTACGGTTCGAGTACCACCAAAAAAATCATAACCCCATACTTCTTGAAGCAGCTGCGATCTTGTAAATACTCGCCCAGGATGCTGGGTTAGAAATCGCAGTAACTCAAATTCTTTATATGTTAAATCGAGAGTTTCACCGCGAAGTTTTGCAGTATAGCCAGTGCTATTAATTATTAACTCGCCAATTCGTTGTTCATTTGTTGAGCTTGTCTCGGGTTCAGATGTTGTAGTAACTAATCGAATTCGAGCATCAAGCTCTGCAGGACCAATGGTATCTAGTACAAAATCATTTATTCCCCAGTCATTTTGCAGTGCTACCGCACCACCTTCATTTAAAATCAATACAACTGGAGCACCGGCACCTGTTGCGTGCAACATTCGGCAAAAACTACGAACTGCTGGGAGATCTTTTCTGCCATCAATTAAAAGTAGATCGCTGTTTGGCGCATTTACTAACACCGATGGGTCAACTGGCAGCACTCGAACTTGATGAGCAAGCAAGCCCAGTGCTGGAAGTACTTCAGCTGAGGAGCTTGGTGAATCAGTGAGCAACAAAATGGCCGCCATTGGCTAAGAATAGTTGCTGCAAAGGATTACTTCGTCTCAGCAGTTAGGGTTTGCCCAAGGAGCAGGCAAAGTGACCAATTCAGATTTCATCGCTGGCGTGCCAGCACCGATTGCCCATCTATCGTGGCTAGTTGGCTCATGGTTAGGCGTTGGAGTGGGTGGCGAAACCAATGGAGCACCATTTCAATTCGCACAAGAAGTTCAAATTGGCTGCGATGGACGTGAGTTTCTAACGCATGTTTCGAGATCTTGGCTATTGGATGCAAATGGAAACAGGGTTAAGCCAACTGCGGTTGAGTTTGGTATTTGGCGAGCAACGGAAAATAATGGTGCAATATTGCAGTTAACTCACTCATATGGTTACTCTGAAACATTAACCGGGAATGTAGAAATAACTGCAATAAACAATGCAGTTATAACTGGTGCGAGAATCAAGTTGCAAACGATTCGAATTATGCGACCCGAAGATACTCCGCTGTATCGAGGTAGTGAGCGATTGCTTGGGTTAGTTGACGGTCGATTACTTTGGCGATTGGACACGCTAACGTCTGGTGAAGAACCGGAAGCACATGTTTCAGCAACTTTAACCAGAATGGAAAATCATGACTAGCAGTGAAAAACTAAAGGCTGCCGGATTGAGAGTCACTCAGCAACGCGAGTTAGTTCTAGCAGCACTAGATGCAATTCGACATGGGACACCAGAAGAGATACTTGTTGACGTCACCAAACACTCACCTGGGGTTAATCTTTCCACGATTTATCGCTGTCTTGAAGTTTTGGAAAAAGCTGCGCTTATCACTCACACTCATTTAGGACATGGTGCGCCTACATATCATGTCGTTGATGGTGATCCACATATTCATTTACGCTGCAGTAAGTGCGAGCGAGGTTTTTCTCTGCCAGCTACTTTAGCAAGTGAAACAGTTGCCACAATTCGTATTGAAAACGGCTTTCAAGTGGATCCCTATCACATAACTTTTGATGGCCAATGTGAAAAATGTGCGCAGGAAAACAAATGAGCCAAAATGCTGTGCCACCACCAATTGATTGGTTAGATCAAGATATTCCTTGGCACTTTGGCAATCCACTCAATGAGCAGAAACTACTAATTGATGGTCATGGAATAGTTGATATCAGTAACCGAGTAGTACTTTCCCTAACAGGGCCAGATCGGTTAACTTGGCTAGACAGCATAAGTTCGCATTCAGTTGCTAATTTGGCTTCAGGGGAGAGCGCAACAACCTTGATTCTTTCTCCGCACGGCCACATTGAACATGAACTGCATGTTATTAGTTTCGATGAGACCTGTTTTTTGATTGCAGAAACGGGATCAGCAGATTTACTAACAGAGTATTTACTAAAAATGCGGTTCATGTCTCAGGTGGAGATAAAAGTAGAAACAGATTACAAAGTTTTCTTTGAACCAATTCGTGAGATTAGTGATTATCCAACTTGGCTAACGCCACTTGAGTTTGGTGAGTTGGGATTAACAAAAGCAGGTAGCAGCGCTGGTGGTGATCAATCAAGATATTTACTTGCACGGCCAGCAAGATTTATTGGTCGAGAAGTTTTAATACCTATTACTGAAGTGCAGAGTTGTTTATCGGGCAAAGAACAAACGGGAAGTTGGGCCTACAACGCAATTCGAATTGCTGCAGGGGTGCCAAGAATGCTGGATTTTGATCATAAAACTTTGCCGCATGAAGTTGGATTTATTGGTCCAGCGGTGCACTTAAGTAAAGGTTGTTATCGGGGACAGGAAACGGTAGCCCGACTGCATAATTTGGGTAAGCCGCCTCGACGATTAACTTTGCTTTTTTTGGAAGCAGGAGATAACCAATTGCCTGTAAAAGGTGATTTAGTTGTGCTAGAAAAAGAAAATATTGGAGTTATCTGTTCATCCGTACAACATTTTGAGTTTGGACCTATTGCGCTAGCTTTAATTAAGCGCTCAGCTTCAGAGAGTGAAACTATTGAGGTTAATGGTCAATCCGCAACTCAGCAGTTAATAGTTAATCCAGAAAGCAATCGTGGCTAATCCAATTCTGGCGCAATTAGTTCGTGGCGAACTAGTTGAAAGCATTTACACTGGACGATTAGTAATGTTAACGGCTGATGGCAAAATTGAATTCTCGCTAGGCGATATCAAAGAGTTGGTATATCCACGCAGCGCAGTTAAATGCGTTCAAGCTGCGATTTCACTTGAATTTGGCGCGCAATTAGAAAATGAAACTGCTGCAGTTGCAGCTGCATCTCATAGCGGTAGTGATGAGCACATTAGATATGTTCTATCAATTTTAAATTCAGTTGGGTTAACTGAATCGGATTTGCAGACACCACCTGATTATCCATTAGGTGTAACTGAACAGCGAGAATGGATTGTTTTGCGAAAGCCAAAATCAGCCATAGCAATGAATTGCTCTGGAAAGCATGCAGCTTGGTTGGCTGCATCAGTTGCTTCTGGACTTGATCCTAAACAATATCTTTCACCAAAGAATAAAATTCAAGAAAGAACAATTGAGTTGTTTTCAGAACTTGCTGAAGAAAAGATAGTCGTTTCAAGTATTGATGGCTGTGGTGGACCATTACACGCGATGTCGCTTATCGGACTTACCAAGATGATTCAACAAGCAGTAGTTGCACCTATTGACTCTGAACTGAATCAAATTGTTTCTGCTGTGCGTAAGTTTCCTGAAGCAGCTAGTGGTGCTGGACGAGATGTGGCGAAGTTTATGCGTGCCATCCCTGGAAGTTATATAAAGGAAGGTGCCGAGGGAGTTGAGGTTTTAGCTTTATCTGACGGTAGAACTGCAGCGTTTAAGTTTGATTCAGGTAATTTTTTATTGCGACATTTAGTTTCAGCAAGAATCTTTCAACTATGGGGCGTAAACAATCCAGCATCTGATGAACTACTTACTAAACCAGTACTTGGTGGTGGTAAAAAAGTTGGCAAATACCACGCTGTTTTTTAGCGCCCCTGATTTGCAACTTTAGCGGCGGCCTCAGCCGCTGCAACTGGATCTAAATATTTTCCACCTGGGGTGATTGGCTTGAATTCTTGATCTAAATCATAAAGGAGTGGAATACCAGTTGGAATATTCAATTCAGCAATATCAGTATCTGAAATGCCATCTAATTCTTTAACTAAAGCACGCAGTGAATTGCCATGCGCTGTGATCAATACTAATTCACCAGCTTTTAGTTGGGGTATAACTTGCTGCTGCCAATATGGCAACATACGTGCAATTACATCCTTCAAGCATTCTGTATTTGGTAAATTTTCTATGCCAGCATATCTCGGATCATTTGCTTGCGAGTATTTATCAGTTGGCTCTATTGGCGGAGGCGGCACATCAAATGATCTACGCCATAACATAAATTGCTCTTCGCCGTAAGTGGCCAAAGTTTCTTTTTTATCTTTTCCTTGTAGCGCTCCGTAATGTCGCTCATTTAGACGCCAAGAGCGAGTGACCGCAATCCAATGTCGATCAGCTACATCAAGGGCAATTTGTGCGGTTGAAATAGCTCGACGTAATAGCGAAGTATGAAGTTGAGTTGGCAATAAATTTGTTTCTTTGAGCAACTCTCCAGCTCGAAAAGCTTCGGCTTTGCCTTTTTCACTTAGTGCAACATCTACCCAACCAGTAAACAAATTGAGCGCATTCCATTCAGATTCACCGTGCCGCAACAAAATTAACTTATACATAGTTGCCTACTTTACCTATTTGCCACAACCGCCAACTTCATTGCGTGATGATAAACCGCCAGTAATTGATCTACCGTTTTATCCCAAGTGAAATCTGCTGCCTGTGCAATTGCATTTTTCGAGAATTGAGACCTTTTTTCAGTGTCCAGAAGTAAATCAGCTAGTGAATTTGCCCAGGCCGTTGTGTTGTGACCTGTAACAAGTAAACCAGAATTTTGATCCTTAACCGCATAGTTCAATCCACCAACTTTCGCAGCTACTACTGGAATTCCACAAGCTTGCGCTTCAACTGCAACTAATCCAAAGGATTCAGTATAAGAAGGAACTGCAACTAAATCACTTGCCCGATAAAGCAGAACTAGGTAATCTCGATTTTGTGGAGGTAGGAATTTAACTCGCTGGGTAAGCCCAAGTTCATTTGCAAGATGTTTTAGTCGCTCAGGATCTTTTGTACCAGTTCCACTTGGTGCACCACAAATAACTATCTTCAGTCGATCTGCAGACTCAGGCTTGATGCTCATCATTTCGGCTGCTGCCCTTAATAATACTTCAGGTCCTTTAAGTGGCTGTATTCGACCAACAAAAGTTATCACTAAATCATTTGAATCAATTCCAAAATGTTTTCGGGAACTAACTTTATCTCCGGGAGTAAAGTGAAGGTTATCAACTCCTGGATAAACTACTTTTACCTTTTCTTTATCCGCATGATAATGCTCAATTAATTCATTTTGTTCAATCGCAGTATTAGCAATTAACAAGTCAGCAGTGTCAACTAATTGCTGTTCACCAACGATACGTAAATTAGGTTCGGGGATATCACCTTCGGATAATAATAAATTCTTTATTTTACCGAGAGTATGCATTGAATGCACAAGTGGAGCTAACCATCGCTCTCGCGCTACCCACCCAACCTGACCTGATAACCAATAATGACTATGAATTAAATCGATATGGTTTTCAGGCATTCGTGCGCCGTATCGCAATACACCAGCAGTGAAATTACATAGCGTTGCGGGAAGATCATTTTTATCTAATCCTTCCAATGCACCAGAATCAACATGATGCACATTCACTCCCGGAAACAACTGAACCATAGCTGGCAAACCAGCTTTGGCTTTACGGGTCAAAATGTCTACTTCAACATCTCGCTCTGCCAATCGTTTGGCAGTTTCAGCCACATAAACGTTTAGCCCACCTGCATCACCAGCACCTGGCTGCTCAAGCGGGGAGGTGTGCACAGTAATCATCGCGACTCGTCGCGGATAATTCATGTTCACCCTTTCGTTAAGTGCCGTATCCCTTAAGTTCACCGGCAAATTTCCACCAAATACCCGCTGCGCTCTATCCTGAGCACGTGAACTTCTGGCTTGGTTTTGTCCTAGCGTCCGCCTTGTTTGTTATTGGTGCCTTTATAGCAAATCGGATAAAAACACCATATAAACAAGACGGATCAGCAAAAGCGGCTGAAGCTGCCTTGCTTGCCGCTTTGCCAGATGCTTGGCTCATTCTAGATGAGTCTGGGCAAGTGCTTGCAATATCGCCGGCAGCTGAAGAACTTGATTTAGTGCTGGGTAATCAGTTGATACATGCAAATATTGCTGCATTTACGAATAGCGCAATAAAAAATGAGCAGGTTGCTGAAGGTATTCTTGATATTCCACGATCAGCACTAGGAACTGCCTCACTCTCGCTATTGGTCCGAATAGCACCAATTCCAGAGAGTAGGTATTTATTGATTCTTCGGGATGTCTCAGATGTCACTCGTGTTGAGTCAGTTCGACGTGATTTTGTGGCAAATGTTTCACACGAGTTAAAAACTCCAGTAGGTGCGCTATCACTTTTGAGTGAGGCGGCAGCTGAAGCAGCAGATGATCCTGCTGCAGTGCGCCGGTTTGCTATAAAGATGCAAGCTGAAGCTCAGCGTTTGACTAATTTAGTAAATGATTTAATTGATTTATCTCGACTACAAAGCGATGATCCGCTAAAGAAAGCCACAATTGCTCCGGTTAAGCGTTTAGTTGATGCAGCAGTTAGTGATGTTCGCGCTGTTGCAGATGCAAAAGATATTGAGATTGTGACCAAGATAGAAGCAGGCTTGCAAGTTGCATGTGTAGAGCGGCAGTTAACTACTGCGATAAGAAATTTAATTGTAAATGCCGTTAATTATTCTCCTGCAAATACTAAAGTCATTGTTACTGCAGAAGAAGTTGAAGATTTAGTAGAAATTAGAGTTACAGACCAAGGTATTGGAATTCCAGAGGGAGATCAATTGCGAGTGTTTGAGCGTTTCTATCGAATTGATCCTGCGCGTTCACGAGCTACTGGTGGCACTGGCCTTGGTTTAGCAATTGTGAAACACATCGTCACTGGTCACGGTGGAGATGTTGTGCTGCACTCAGTAGAAGGTAAGGGTTCAACATTTACGTTACGTTTACCAATTCCATCAGAAGAAACACTACAAAGTCTCTCCGAGGAGGTTGTGGCATGACCAAAGTTCTAGTAGTTGAAGATGAAGAATCGTTTAGTGAAGCAATTTCTTTTATGCTACGTAAAGAAGGATATGAAGTCGCAGTAGCTGCGGATGGCAATGCGGCGGTTGCTGAATTTGATCAAAATGGTGCAGATATTGTTCTATTGGATTTAATGCTTCCAGGACTTTCTGGCACCGAAGTTTGCCGTGAAATTCGAAAGCGTTCAAAAGTTCCAGTAATTATGGTTACTGCTAAAGATTCTGAGATAGATAAAGTTGTAGGTTTAGAACTTGGTGCGGATGACTACGTCACAAAACCATTTAGCTCAAGAGAGTTAATTGCACGCATAAAAGCGGTGCTAAGGCGCAGCGGTGAAATTGCTGAAGATAACTCAGATGTGATTGAGATTGGTCCTATTCGAATTGATGTCGAGCGTTATGCGGTATCGGTCAATGGCGAACCAGTGAAATTGCCACTTAAGGAATTTGATTTACTCCTAATGTTAATGCGAAATGCTGGACGAGTGTTAACTCGAGGTCAACTAATTGACCGCATCTGGGGGTCAGACTATGTTGGAGACACAAAAACTTTAGATGTGCATATTAAGCGAATTAGAGCAAAGATTGAGGAAGATCCTGCAAATCCAAGTCACATACTAACCGTACGTGGATTGGGATATAAGTTTGAAGCTTAGTTTGCAAATTCCCGATATTGATTAACTGCAGGCACAACTAATACTGAAGTTTCAATGATTCCAGCGTTTTCAAACTCTATTGTTACGGGTAAATAACCACCAGGTTGTGTTGCCTGTTGTATTTGCAGTGCTGGATTGGATGAATTGCCATAGGCAATTTTCGTATTTGCGGGAATAAATAAATCAGACAGCACTGGTTGATTATTTATTGTCATTTCAATTAGTCGATCTGCTTGCGCAGTATCGTTAAAGATCTTCAGAAGCACTGATGAACTACTAGTACCCGCAACTACCACAAAGTTCTGTACCGAAATCTCACCCACTTCAAGGTATCGACCATTGCCGGTTGGATCTTGTTGTTGGGTGGCAGCATCAAAGCCGGTAGCGCAGCCTGTGGTGAGCAATAAAGCAAGAAGGGTAGAAGTGAGTTTGGCCGTTTGCATAGGTGCGTAGGCTACCTAATTCCCTTTAGATCAGCGGCTGGGATGCGAAGAAAACTGCGAAAAACCCACTGGTAGAATCGGGGTCTCTGAGGGGAGTTCTCACCTATGTTCAAAGTCGGCGAAACAGTCGTTTATCCACACCACGGGGCTGCAACTATTGAGGCCATTGAGAAGCGGGTAATCAAGGGTGAGGAGCGCGAGTACCTGGTTCTTCGGGTGGCTCAGGGCGACCTAACTGTCCGAGTCCCAGCCGATAACGTTGACTTAGTTGGTGTGCGCGATGTGGTAAACGCCGAAGGCCTAGAGCGGGTTTTCAACGTACTGCGCCAACCGTATATAGAAGAGCCAACAAACTGGTCTCGTCGCTATAAAGCTAATTTAGAAAAACTGGCTTCTGGCGATGTAATTAAGGTTTCTGAAGTGGTTCGTGACTTGTGGTGCCGAGATCAAGATCGAGGGCTTAGTGCTGGTGAAAAAAGAATGCTAGTTAAAGCAATTCAAATCTTGCGCAGCGAAATCGCTCTTGCAGAACAATCACCAGAAGAAGATGCGGAAGCTCGCATCTTGGCCGTGCTTGAAGAGACTAAATAGTCAATTGTGACAAAGCGCGAGCTAATCTCGCAACCAGTGGTTGTGATTTGGGTTTCAGACAACAATGCATTTTTACCACTTGGCAAATCTTCAGTATTGGCAACAGCGGCAAATCGTGCTCGCACAGCAAAATGCTCACCACAAGTGGTAGTAGCAATTAAAAAAGAACTTCAAGCTGAGTATGAAGCAATGGATGCAAAACGCAAAACAAATTACCCAATTCACTTTTTAGCAAATGTTTCGGAAACGAAGAATCTGGTTGCACCTGCAACGCAAGTATTGTTTATTCATGATGCATGTCGACCATTAACTTCAATTACTACTTTTCAAGCAGCGCTGGAAGCCGTTTTGGAAGGAAATGGTGCGGCCAGACCTGCGCACTTGGTTGTTGATACATTAAAACAAATCAACCAAGAAAGATTAGTTACTGCAACTATTGACCGAAATAGTGTGCAGGCATTAACTTCACCTGAATGCTACTGGGCACCAAGTATCAGCGATGAAAAACCGACAGATGGTTGGAGTTTTAAATTAATTGCAGGCGAAACTCAAACGCTAATTCATGGCGACTTGGAATCAATTCGAGTTCGACGTGCTGAAGATGTTGTGTTAGTTGAATCGTTCCTTGAGTGGGAGCGGCTTAATCATTCTTCGTCTTGAAGTTTTTCAACATTCTTGAGTTCTTTAGCTTCATCAATAAACTTTTTAGGCTGTCGTCTTAAGGCAGCGGGCAAGCCTTTCCAGAGATAACTTGGCTCCATAATTAACCTACGCATTAAGCGATGAGGTTTAGTAGTTACTCGATCTTGAAGGTCTTTAATGTAAGTGCGGCGTAATTCCCGAGGCGTATGTCGCATTATCGTGCCGCAAGATTTACATTTTGCACTGGCTAATAATCTTCCGGCATAGTGCAATTCGTGCAAGCCCTCTTTGCCACAAACACCACACCTAAGCACCACCTGTTGCTTACCGTTATCCATGGCTACTCCTAGTAGGTAAATTAAAGTGGTGTGATGCCAAGATGTGCTCGGCTAAAATCAAATCTTGGGCATATGTGACTTTAATATTCTGTGCGCTGCCAGGAACGCACTTGATTTGCACCTCAGGGGCAAACTTCTCCATACACATTGCAGTATCTGACCCTTGAAATCCCTGCATTTCTGCTTCGCGGTAACTGGCTAAAAGTGACTGTGCTCGAAATACCTGTGGCGTTTGAACTCTGATTATCTCGTCAGATTGCGCGGTGTGGCCAGTTAACACAGATGTTGGTAACGATGGGATTGCGCCGCCATATTCTTCAGCGGATCTGACTATCTCACTAATTAGTGCTGGCGATGTTAAAGGTCTTGCGCCATCGTGAATCAAAACTAAATCACACTCGCCAGATTCAATTGCTGGGGCTAAATACTCAAGGGCATGGCGTTCAGAATCATGTCTAGTAATTCCGCCATCTACTAAATCAACTGGTGCATCAACATAAGATTTCAAAACTGCTCTTGCTTTTTCGTGCTCACTGGGATGAACAACTAAAACATATCGATAAAACAATTTAGTATTGATTAACCATTTGAAACTCCAGGTAAGCAACTCTTGCCCGCCAAGTGGCAACCAAACTTTGTTTATCCCAGCACCAATTCGATTACCAGCACCAGCAGCAAGAATTACTGCGATGCGTTTAGGAGAATTAGACACATCACAAACCTAGCGCATCTTGCTGTTTGCGCAGTTGGTAGATGGTCTGATTGGTATCTAATTCCACATCGTCATAGCTGACATATGCACCTGTTGGAATATCTCGTTTTGCTGTTGCGCCTTGCAAAATTCCAATGGGCACTAAATTATCTTTCAAGGCATCTGCAACTTTATCGGTAACTCCACGTGCGGAAAAACCGCCGATGCCATCGAACTTTTCTCCTGATTTATGCACTTTCTTGGTAGCCGCTATAACTTCGGTCATTCGAGTACCACTTACTAAGGAAGTTCGACCATCAACCAAAATCTTGGCAATTGTTAGCGGAGCTTCAACACTTGCCAAATGGTGTGGTCGATAAATTGTGAAATAGGGACCCTTGCCCATTGAGAGATAACTCATCTCTTCTGCTACATAAGGCGAATCTGTTCGAACTACCACAAAAACGCCAGGAGCAACATCGCCTGTGCAGTATTCAACAACACCTGGCTCATCTAGCACTCCGCCATCAGCTTTTAATGCAAAAACATCTTGCAGCGTTTTAACTGTTGCAGCAGGACCAATCATTCCGCGTTGAGTCAACTTTAATCCAGTTGCATTTGCGAGAGCTGCCATCTCAATCATGGTCTTAGAGCCATCAGTAAAACTCGCTAGCATTTTTGGATTCATATGCTTGGCTTTAGCGCGTTCAGACACGGTATCTGGATTTGAAAGCGGTTCAAAAGGATTGTTTTTACCTTTGCCTGCACAAACAACTTCAAAAGATAAATCCAGCGCAAAATCAACTAACTCTTTAGCCTCTACTGGCTCATCGCCGTGGCAGACCGAATAGATCACACCATTATTTTCAGCAGTTTTTCGCAGGATTGGGCCAATTGTGACATCGCACTCAACATTCAAAACTGCTACGTGCTTTTTGTTTACTAATGAATTGTAGGCAACTTTCGCACCTATCTCAGGCACACCGGTTGCTTCAACTACAACATCAACATTTAGGTGTGCAATTAACTCAGCGTTTGTGGTGCCAGCAGGCTTACCACTTTCAATTGCTTTATTTAAAGTATCAACATCATCTGAAATCACCGCTTCGCCTAATCTCAGATCTGCATAAGCTTGTTGAATTCGAGCGGGGTCTATATCTGCAATTACCGCAACTGAGATTCCCATTCGATGTGTCTGGGAGGCAAATCCTCGACCCATCTGACCTGCACCAACAAGAGCAATTCGAAATTCTCGACCTTGCGCTTTCGCTAAGCGTTTAATCTCATCGCGATAAAGCATTAATTAATTCCTTTTTATTGTGAGTTTGGAACCAACAATTACCGTTGGCAGCGCTACTTGAGCAATACATACATCGCCTGGTAGCTCTGCCTGTGTTCGTCCATTCGCCTTCAAATTCAGATGACCTAACTGCATTAAGTTCTCACTTGCTACTGGTCCCACTGCAAGCACTGTGAATTCATTGCCATCAATGTTTACCACATCTCCAGCAAGTAATTCGCCGCTTTGATGTTCAACTTTGTGCAGCACACAAAAACTATGCAGTTCCTCAGGCGCATTTTCGCCGAAGAAAACCAACATACCTTCTGCAACGAAACTAGGAACTAATTCACCAATTGAGGTAACTGTTGTTTGATAAAGCAGTTCACTCATTCCTAGTTAACCGGCGTCACATTTTCTGGTTTAACGCCAGATACGAATAGATCTTCGGTTATGAACATTGCAAGTGGCCCAGCTGGTGAAGTTGCATGGATATCAACAGTTAATACTTTTTTCATTGGATAAACACCAACACGTGCTGTGCCACCGCAGTCAATTACCGCAACTGCAATCTTGTCAAATGGTGCACTGCTCTTAAAACCATCAAAAACTTCACCACCTGTTAGGTCAGCAATATGTTGAGCTACCGGATGAATACCACCACCTGTTACGCAATAAATTAGTGGTCGATCAGCAGTTGGTTTCACAATCAACGGACCGCCCCAACCACCTCTACCCTTTTCAATCTTGACTGCTTTGTAATCAGCCATCACAAGTCCTTTCAGTTGAACTTAGGGGATAACTCTAGATATAAAAGAGAGGATGAGCGAAACGAGTTCGCCCATCCTCTCTGTGAATTAACTAGTTCGAGCTGTAAAGACCGAAGCTAGCGAAATAAGCAATCACTACTGAAAGTGGACCAGTGATCAAGCGTGAGAATAGAACTGCTGGAACACCAACTTCCACTGTCTCTGGCTCTGCTTCACCAAGGGCAAGACCTACTGGAATGAAGTCGCAACCTACCTGTGGGTTGATAGCGAATAGAGCTGGAAGTGAATACTGGGCTGGAATAGTGCCGCGACCGATTTCAACACCTAGCAAGGTGCCGACGATCTGAGCAATAACAGCGCCTGGGCCCAAAAGTGGGCTAAGGATTGGAATTGCACAAACAACTGAAACAATCAACAAACCAACAAGGCTTGATGCAAGTCCCTTAATGCCGTTTGCAATCCAGTCACCAATACCGGTGGTTAGTACCAAACCGATAATGAATGAGATAAACGCCATGAATGGAATGATGTTGCGAATAGTGGTATCAACAGTCTCACGACCTGCTTGATACAACGTACCAACAACGCCACCAACGCTACGGCCAACCTTTACTAATATTGCATTAATTCCGCTCATTAGGCAGCCGCTCCTTTACGTGCCATCATTCTGGCTGTGATTAATTCAGTCACAATTCCGCGAATGAAGATAACTACAAGTCCAACTAGTAGATAGCGAAGAGCCAAGTCACCAAGGCCATAGCCGAGGGTTTGGATACCTGCAGCAATACCTAGGTAAACGAAAAGCTCACCTGGGTTTGCGTGCGGAAAGATACCTGTAATTGGGTGAACATAAGACACAGCAGAGTCATAAAAAGCTGGCTTATATTTTTCTGGTAGGAAGCGTCCCATTGTGTAAGCCATTGGGTTGGTCAGGAAGAACACTGCCAACAAAGGCAACACCATGTAACGAACTGGATACCACTGAAGTCCTGGCTGTGAAGCCTTGACACCTAGGTTTTCAATTTTCTCTGGTCCAATTAGTCGAACCAAAGCGTTGACAGCGGTAAGCAACACAATCAGTGTTGGCAGAATTCCGCCCATCAAGCTAAGTAGTACTGCGCCGCCTTCTTGGAATATTGAAATGAAATATTCCGCTCCATCGGCTAATGCGCCCCAAGCACCAGTTGGATCACCAACTGTGGTTTCGAGCCCAATCATTAGTTTCATTCACCCTCCTCAGGGTGCCCGGTGGTCTGGTGTGACCACATCTGAGTACAGGGTACCTGAAAAATGGCTGAATTACTCCGTGTGACCAGTGTCACTTTCGTTCAATTTTTCCTCTTTGAGCAGCACTTCAGCCGCCATTTTGGCTGCTGCTTGTTCCTTTTTTCTCAAAGTATCCATCCCTTGCCCTGCGGCTAGGTCTACTAGACGCCTACCCACGAGTTCGGGGAAATCTACTGGTGAGGCAAAAACTGTCCAGCCAACCAACAGCTTGGCTCCCACCACCACGCCATCTCGCTCGGCTAAGGCAACAAATGCCCGACCGCCCCGATATCGAAAACCACCCAATCCAACTGCGGTTCGGCCGAGCGCTCTAATCTCTCGCAGACTTTTACTAAAGCGCATTGACTGTTTAGCAGCAAAATAAAGTTGAAACACCCACATTGCTGCAATTAGCAGCAAGATATAAATCAATACTTCCATTTAACGCCCCAGTCTTTGATCTTCAACCAATTGGAGTAACGCTAGTGCACCTTTGGCAGTAGTAATCAATTCTGTAATGTGTTTTCCATTTATCGCACCTAGCATCCCTCGTGCTTTATCAGCTCCAGCAGCAAGGCCAATTACTTGCTTTACATTTCTTAACTGAGATAGTCGAACTGCAATTATTCGGTCATCAATTGCACTATCGACTATGTTGCCACTTAAATCGAAGAATCTGGCAGCCATATCACCGGCAAGATTCGAATAAAATGTTGGGTCATTTTGTGGATTAATTCCCGCTGCTCGAAGAAGAGAATTTGTTGATGTTGAGCCGCGAGCACCAATCCCAACAATTGCTAAGTCTGCATTTTCTGCTGATTTAAGCACTTCATTAATACTTGGTTCTGCCATAAATGCTTCGCGCGCTTCACTTGTTTGCACAATTGCTGGAGCATGCATAGTTGCAAACTCAGCATGAAACTTTGTTGCCAAAATACGAATTAGGTTTTCACCAGTTATTCCAGATGGAATTTCAGTCATCCCACCCATTAACGGAATAAATCTGATGTCTGGTCGATGATTTTCACCAATCACACTTACCATCGCTTGCAGAGATCTTCCCCAAGAAATAGCAATTGTTGCATTAGGTTTTAGATTTTCTTCTAATGCAGCTGCAGCTAAGGTGCCAACGGCTATAGTTTCATCGCCACCTTGCGGCACGCGAGCAACTCGCACAGTTCGAAGTGGCAACACTTCCATAACTCGCTGTTCTAACCGAGCATCGCGCAGTGTATTTTCAATAATTCGAATCTCAACAATTCCTTGCGCACGAGCATCGCTAAGCATGCGCGAGACATTTGACCTTGAAGTGAGCAATTCTTTTGCAATTTGTTCTTGCGATTTGTTTTCTTCGTAATAAAGCCGAGCAGCGCGAACTAAAAGTGCTTTATCGCGCAGCATTGCCATCAAATCACCTCAGCAAGAGCGTGTTCAAACTGCACTAATGCCTTTGCAGCATCACCAGGATCTCCCACCCGATGATCCATCGTAAGGCCAACATTCATTTTTAAGTTCCCTTTTATTTTGCGAATTTTGCCCACTGAAAGTGCAGTTGCTTGGGGAGGAATAAGCATTACATTGGCTTGGAGAACGTCATAATCACCAAGATCGGTAAGGGAAGTGGTAGCTCCAGATAAGTTATCTAGTGAAATTTTACCAATTGCTGCATTTTCAATAACTTGGAAAACCTCTAACTCCCAATTTTCGAGCGCATAACTTGGCACGCTAATAACTGGAGTAACAAATCCATAAGGCGCTTCCATTGCGACAGCAACTTTAACTTCAGTTAATTCTTGAGCAGCGTCATTTTGCCAAGTAACATGCAGATGTGGCATCAAAGATAACGTTCGCTGCCAAGCACGAAGTAAGGTCGCACATCTTTTTGTTGCTGTTTTGCCGAATCTATTTTCAAGTGGTACTTCCCGCACAACTGTAAATTGCGGTATTTGCGCTGAAGCCATAGTGACTTTGGCAATCTGTGCTCGGGCTTTTGCTCTTCGTATCGGATCTATTCTGGTAACTAAATCAGTAACTTGAATTACTCTACTTGGACTTTTTGGTTTAATTGTTGTTAAGTCAATTCCTTGTGCTCGTGCTTTTACCCGCGCACCTGGCATTGCTAAAACTGAATTAGATGGCGTTAACTCCGCAACTTCTGCAGCTGGCTCTTCTGCTTTTGTTTGCTCGATTTCTCTTGGTTCACTTGGGGCAGCTGATGTAAACAGACCTGCAAGTAAATCTTCACCCTCTGTTTCCAAAACAATTATTGGATCTCCCACATTAATCATTTGATTTGGCTGAGCACATAACTCAATTACTTTGCCTGACATTTCAGATTCAACTTCCATATCAATCTTGTCAGTTGCAACGTGCGCAACAACATCTCCGGCCTTTACCTCTTGGCCTATGGAAACTGTGTAGGAAATAAGTTCACCTTCAGTCATTGTCATTGACATTTTCGGCATCACTATTGGTGAATTGGGCATTATGGCTCCCGCATTAACGCAACTGCGCCAGCAATAATGTCTTCAATTTGCGGCACTGCTGCTTTCTCCAATTGAGGTGCGTATGGAATTGGAATATCCATTCCACAAATTCGCTTAACTGGTGCCAGCAAGGAATACAGTGCTGGACCTTCTGCAATTCTGGCGGCAACTTCTGCCATAAAACCTACATGTTTTGGTGCTTCTTGCACCAACATCACTCGTCCAGATGCTGCTATTGCATCGTTTATTAGAGACATGTCAAGTGGTGAAAGGGTTCGAGGATCAATAATTGTTGCTTTAATTCCTTGTTCCTTTAATTGATCAGCAGCTGCAATTGATCGCGAAACCATTACCCCAGTTGCCACAATTACTAAATCTTTTCCTTCGCGAACTAAGTCAGCAACTCCAATTGGCGTGCGGAATGGCTCTTCTGGTACGGGACCTGACGTTTTGTAAAGCAGTTTGTGTTCTAAAACAATAACTGGATTGGGATCATCAATCGCTGCAAGTAACAATCCTTTAGCATCTCGCGGATTGCTTGGTAGCACGACTTTTAGGCCAGGTATATGCGCAAACCAAGTTTCCAAACTCTGCGAATGCTGCGCTGCAGCTCCGGTGCCTGAGCCACTTGGCGCTCGAAGAACCATAGGAACAGACAATTCGCCACCTAACATAAAATGAATTTTTGCAGCTTGATTAACGATTTGATCCATTGCTTGTGAAGTGAAGTCAGAGAATTGAATCTCCACAATTGGTCGCATACCAACTAATGCCGCCCCTACTGCGGCACCAACAATTCCTAACTCAGAAATAGGAGTATCCCTAATTCGCTCAGCTCCAAATCGATGATAAAGATCTCCAGAAACACCAAATGCTCCACCGTATATACCAATATCTTCACCCAACATAAACACATTTGAATCAGCTTCCATTGCCTGTGCAATAGCCTCGCGCACGGCCTCGGAATATGTGATTACACGATTAGCCATTATAAACCTCTCGATAAACACTGCTTAGCAATTCCGCTGGATCTGAATCAGGTGCTGCCGATGCATCCTTTATCGCTTCTCGAATAGTTTCTCGGACTTGATTTGCTAGTGCATCAACATCAGTTTGAGTTACTAATTGGTTTTGCAGAATAATTTCTTGAAAACGAATGATTGGATCTTTTGCTTTCCATTGATCAATTTCCTCTTTAGTTCGGTAAAGATTTTTATCGCTCTTGGAATGACCTTTCCACCGGTAGGTTTCACATTCAATTAGGGTTGGCCCTTTTCCACTTCGTGCTCGCTGTACCGCAGCAACTGCTGCTTGATAAACCTCATTAACATCATTTCCATCAACTGTTACGCCAGCAATCCCATAGGCCGATGCACGATCTGAAACTTTGTCGACCCGCATACTCAATTCAGTTGAATTTGACATTCCATACTTATTGTTCTCACACACAAAAATAACTGGCAAATCCCAGATCGCACCTAAATTAAGTGCTTCATGAAAGGCACCTTCGTTAGTTGCACCATCACCAAAGAAGCTAACAACTACGTTGTTTTCATTTCGCATTTTTTGGGCAAGCGCTGCACCAACGGCAATAGGAATTCCACCTGCAACGATGCCATTTGCACCAAGGTTACGAGTTTTAGTATCAGCAATATGCATACTGCCACCTCGTCCACGGCAGTATCCAGTTTGCTTTGCTAATAACTCAGCCATCATTCGAGTTAAATCGGCACCTTTAGCAATGCAGTGGCCATGGCCTCGATGTGTGCTTGTGATGTAATCAGTTGTTTTTAGAGCCACACATATTCCCGTTGCACTCGCTTCTTGTCCAATCGATAAGTGCATTGTGCCGTGCATTAATCCGCGAGCAAATAATCCATCCACTGCTTCCTCAAACGACCTGATTGTGAGCATCGATTCAAGTGCGGATAGTGCAGCTGACCGGTCTAGCTCAAGTGAGCCTGATTCAGGTGAGATAAGTGGGGTAATTGAAACCATTTTGCTCCTGCACATATGTGAATTCTTATTTCACAGAAGTGCGTAGTGTGCCACGAGGGGGTTAGATATGTCCACTACTAATTCTGTGAAAGGGACTAGATGGTTGAGTTCGAAGCAGTTGTTGCAGCTGAAGTGGGACTGCATGCCCGACCAGCTGCGCTGTTTGTCCAAGCAGTTGCGGCATCTGGTTGCCAAGTTAGTCTTACAAAAATTGCTACGGATGGCAGTGTTAAGCAGGCAGATGGTGCAAGCATTTTGCAAGTAATGTCATTGGGAGTTGCTTGCGGCGAATCGGTTCGTGTTCAAGTATCTGGTGAAAATGAAACTTCGGTTGCTGAGCAACTTAAGGCATTGTTGCTCGACCCTGCCCACTAACCTGCACCTGTGCAAACAGGAATTTCATTAGACGTCCATCCACTTGATCCTTCACGACCGCTGTGGCTGGCTGGAATTCTTTGGCCAAACCATCCAGGCCTCAGTGGTCATTCTGATGGAGATGTTGCCGCACATGTAGTTGCTGAATCTTTACTAAGTGCAACTGGACTTGGTGATTTAGGAAGTATTTTTGGTGTTGCAGATGCAGCCAATCACAACATAACTGGAGTTGAGATATTGCAGCAGGTTGCAATTTTAGTAGCAGAAGCTGGATTTGAGATTGAAAATGTTGCAGTACAAATAATTTGCCAAACACCTAAAATTTCAGATCGAAGAATTGAAGCGCAAACTGCATTAACTAATGCTCTTGGTGCACAAGTTAATTTAACTGCAACCAGCACTGATGGATTAGGTTTTACTGGTCGCGGTGAAGGTATTGCAGCAATTGCTTCTGCGTTAGTGAGTAAGAAGTAATATGCAGTTATATAACACTTTAACCAGAGATGTTTCTGAGTTTAGGGCTATAGAGCCTGGACAAGTTTCAATTTATGTTTGTGGCGCAACAGTTCAAGGCAATCCGCATATTGGACATATGCGTGCGGCTGTTGTTTTTGATTTGTTGCGACGATGGTTTATTCATAATGGCTATCAAGTTAGGTTCATTAGAAATGTGACTGATATCGATGACAAGATTTTGCATACCGCAGGACATGAAGAACGTCCTTGGTTTGAGGTAGCAGCACACTATGAACGGGAGTTCACTTGGGCATATCACCAGTTAGGAATAATCCCGCCAAGCGCTGAACCTAGAGCCACTGGACATATCGGCCAAATGGTTGAATTGATTGATGATTTAATTAAAAGAGATATGGCCTATGCAGCTGATGGCGATGTTTATTTTGCGGTAGATAAGTTTGCAGATTATGGAAAGTTAAGCAACCAAAAACTAGATCAGTTAATGGTTAGTGATGATAACATTGATAGAAACAAACGCTTTGTTCACGATTTTGCTCTTTGGAAAAAAGTTGATGATGAACCAACTTGGCAAACCCCATGGGGGCGTGGTCGTCCCGGTTGGCATATTGAATGTTCAGCAATGGCAAGGTTTTATCTAGGAAAAAAGTTTGATATTCACGGCGGTGGCTTGGATCTTGCGTTTCCACATCATGAAAATGAAATCGCACAATCTAAAGCAGCAGGAGATGATTTTGCTCAACGATGGTTGCATTCAGCTTGGGTAACTCAATCTGGAGAAAAGATGAGTAAGTCGCTGGGCAATTCGCTTCAGGTAAAAGAAGTGCTTAAGTTGGTAAATGGTATGGAACTTCGCTACTACTTGTTAAGTGCTCATTACCGATCCATGTTGGAATATTCACCAAGTTCACTTAGCGAATCTACTACTGCTTACTCTCGAATATTGAATTTCGTAAACCGAGCTAAAGAATTAGTTGAACCATCTGGGCAAGATCTTCCAGATGAGTTTGTTGCAGCAATGAATGATGATTTGAATTTGCCAATCGCCTTAAGTGTGCTGCACGAGAAGGTTCGTCGAGGAAATAGTTTGATTTCAGATGAAAACTCATCTGAGTTGAGCTTGATACTTGCTGAAGTTATTGCGATGCTTGAAGTACTTGGTCTATCAGCCCTAAATCAAGCGAACACCGGACAAGAACAAATAATTGATTCTTTGGTACAAGCGATTATTGATGAACGTGAAGCAGCAAGAGTGCGAAAAGATTTCGCAACTGCCGATGCACTAAGAGATAAATTGTTAGCATCAGGTTTAATTATTGAAGATACCCCAACAGGGGTTAGATGGAGTATTAAACGTTAATGGCAAAAGCAAAACTAACAGCTAAGCGGACTGGTAAAGCAAGACCTGGCACTGGCGGAAAGAATCGAGATCGCCTTAAAGGCAAAGGAGCAACTCCCAAAGCAAAAGATCGCAAAGGCCATAAGGCTTACAGTGCTGGAACAGCCAAGCCGCGTAGCAAGACTGTGCGGCCGAAGTCTCGAACAAGCAGTAGTAAAGATTTGGTTTTTGGACGCAATTCGGTTCTTGAAGTCTTGCGGGAAAGAGTGCCGGCAACAGCATTAATTATGGCTGAGCGAATGGATTCTGATTCCAGAGTCCAAGAATGTATATCTTTAGCAAAAGCCCAAGGAATTGAACTGCTAATGGGCAATCGAACAGATTTAGATCGGATGACAGCAGATGGCGCTCACCAGGGAATGGTCTTAAAGGTTGCACCTTATAAATACGCAGATGCAAAGAGTTTTCTTGGAAAAGGTCCGATTGTTGTTTTAGATTCAATTACTGATCCACGTAATTTAGGAGCAATTGCGCGCTCTGCTGCTGCTTTTGGCGCATCGGGAATTGTGGTGGGCGAGCGTCGAGGTGTTGGCGTAACCGCAGCTGCTTGGAAAACTTCTGCGGGTGCGCTTGCGCGTATTAACGTTGCACAAGTTATAAACTTAACGAGGCAAATTAAAGCGTATCAGGATGATGGTGCTTTTGTTATTGGTTTAACAGGTGATAGTGATTTGGAAATAACTAAACTCACTAAAGATCAACTTGCAGAAAATTTGGTTCTAGTAATTGGTGCTGAAGGTGAGGGCCTTTCAAGATTAATTGCTGAACAATGTGACTACTTGGTCAGAATTCCGATAGGAGATAAAGTCGAATCACTAAATGCTTCCGTTGCGGCAGCAATTGCACTATATGAGTTAAAGCGAATAACACAGAACTAATTTAAGAAAATTCATATACCGGTTGCATTTAAGTTTCATTAACATCATCAGAATCTGTGGTTGTAATGATTGTGCGTTCATCAGGTTTGCTACCCAATACTTTTTCAACGTATTCATCTGCTGCTGGTCGAATACCAATATCTTGGCCCGATTCTTCAGAAATCTTCCATCGGTACTGCAGAATCTCATAATAGAGCTGAGCAGGGGTGAACTTCGCACGCATTTCAGTAGGTACTTTTGCCACCACTTGGTTAAACCGTTCACTAACCCAGCGGTGCGCTGCAAAGTGGGTGTTCTCAGTTGAAATGTTATGTTTACTTTGAAAATCTTCCAAGTCCTTGATAAGTGATCGACCTTGCTGTTCCTCAACAGTTAATCCAGTTAATGCAGCGAGTTATTTGGCGTAAAAGTTTGGTTCCAATACAACAGGGCGGAGATATACTTGGCCATCATTGGATTCAGCTTTCATTTCAGCGACATCAAATCCAAGTTCATTTAGTCGAGAAATACGACTATATAGTTTGAAACGTTCTCCAGGAGTAACTACAACTGGTTCAGTCACTTCCCGCCATAATGATTGATATTTATTAATTATTGAATTTGCAGTCTCAATTGGATCTATTGATGGGTGAAGAAGTCCACCAGCTTCCAGGTCCAACAACTCTCCTGCAATATTTATTCTGGCATTTTCAATATCATGGGTGCGCTGACCATCAGTTAGTTTTTCGTGTAATTCTCCAGTCTCAGCATCTACTAGATACGCCGCAAATGATCCTGCATCTCTTCTAAAAAGGGTATTTGAAAGCGAGCAATCTCCCCAAAGAAAACCACTTAGATGCAGTCGTACCAATAAAAGTGCTAACGCATCTAGAAAACGCTCTGCCACTTGTGGACGCAGGGTGGTAGAAAATAGAGCACGATAAGGCAATGAGAAAGTTAAATGTCTGGTCAATAGAGCCGCACCAAGTAAATTACCGGTGTCGTCAGTTCGATTTTGCACGATACCGGCTGGCTCAACGCACGGCACATCTAACTCTTGCAACTTGGTTAACATCTCATATTCACGCAATGCAAACTCATCAACAGTTTCTTTAACTGCATAAATAGCTTCATTAACTTTTACAAATCGAACAATATGTCTTGAAATGCCGCGTGCAATTGGTGCAACAGTTTTTTCATCCTATTGCTCTAACGGGATTTGCCATGGTAAAAACAGTAAATCTGGATCAACTACCGTGGCAGTGAGTTGATGCTTCACAGTGACTAGTATTCCGCCTTGCTGATTAAAAAGCAGGCCTCCCTAGCTCAGTGGTAGAGCATCCGCCTTGTAAGCGGAAGGTCGTCAGTTCAATCCTGACGGGGGGCTCCACCAAAACCATAATTTCTTGGTAGAAACTCAATTACCGATTGAGTATAATCAACTATGTTGCAGATGCTAGGGCTGTAGCTTAGGCAAAGCCAAAAAAACCAACACTGTGAGCGGCAAAAATAAATTTGCACCTAAGCCAAAAATGGTAATGACAAACAGCAACAGAGCAATCGGTAGTGATGTTGCTAGATGTAGCGCTTCTCGCAACCATTTGAAAATTAGTTTCATACCTGAATGCTCCACTTAATCCCATAGATTCAACATCGGCGCTAGCAGGTGTTTTGGCATTTAATGGAATTTGGGTGCTGGTGGGGGATGATGGTTTCCAGGCAAGTGCGGCCCAAAAGGCTTTCTCTGCCTTGTTCTCCAGCAATATCCGCAGGAATTAGCACTCCATTTGACGGAGTGCTAGAGGGGATTTACGCTTGGATTTAGCACTCTCGGCTTGAGAGTGATAACCCGACCCAAAGAGGAATGACCGTGTCGAAAATTATTGCTTTTGATGAGGAAGCCCGCCGGTCACTTGAGCGTGGCATGAACATTCTTGCTGACGCTGTCAAGGTGACCTTAGGCCCTAAGGGACGAAACGTTGTTTTGGAAAAGAAGTGGGGCGCACCCACAATTACTAATGACGGTGTCTCAATTGCTAAGGAAATTGAACTTGAAGATCCGTATGAAAAAATTGGTGCGGAACTTGTTAAAGAAGTAGCAAAGAAGACTGATGATGTAGCGGGCGATGGAACTACTACTGCAACGGTACTAGCCCAAGCATTAGTAAAAGAAGGCTTGCGCAACGTCGCTGCTGGTGCTAACCCAATGTCACTTAAGCGTGGTATCGAAAAAGCTACATCAGCAATCAGCGATGAATTACTTAAGATGGCAAAGCCAGTTGAGAACCGTGAGCAGATTGCTTCAACTGCTTCAATTTCAGCAGCTGATGCCACAATCGGTGAAATGATTGCTGAAGCAATGGATAAAGTTGGTAAAGAAGGTGTCATAACTGTTGAAGAGAGCAACACTTTCGGCTTGGAGTTAGAGCTAACTGAAGGTATGCGATTTGATAAAGGTTACATATCACCATATTTTGTTACTGATACTGAGCGTATGGAAGTTGTGCTAGAAGATCCATATATTTTGCTCGCGAATTCCAAGATTTCTTCAGTTAAAGACTCAGTACCTATTTTAGAAAAGGTAATGCAATCAGGTAAACCACTTGTAATTATTGCTGAAGATGTCGAAGGTGAAGCGTTAGCCACTTTGGTCGTCAACAAGATTCGTGGCACCTTCCGCTCGGTTGCCGTTAAAGCTCCAGGCTTTGGTGATCGACGAAAAGCAATGATGCAAGATATTGCAATTTTGACCGGTGGCCAAGTAATTAGTGAAGAAGTTGGTCTGAAGTTAGATTCAATTGGTCTTGAAATGTTGGGTCGTGCTCGCAAAGTTGTAGTAACAAAGGATGAGACCACCATTGTTGAAGGAACTGGAGATCAAGATCAAATTTCTGGTCGAGTTAATCAGATTCGAGCTGAGATTGATAAGTCAGATTCAGATTATGATAGAGAAAAACTACAAGAGCGTTTAGCAAAACTTGCTGGTGGCGTTGCGGTAATTAAAGCTGGCGCAGCTACCGAAGTTGAACTAAAAGAACGTAAGCATCGCATTGAAGATGCTGTCCGAAATGCAAAAGCAGCGGTCGAGGAAGGCATAGTTGCAGGTGGTGGAGTTGCCATTTTGCAAGCTGCTGACAAAGCATTTGCGGGACTAAAGCTTGATGGTGATGAAGCGACAGGTGCATCTATTGTGAAGGTTGCAGTTGAAGCGCCACTAAAGCAAATTGCAATCAATGCTGGCCTTGAAGGTGGAGTCGTTGTTGAGAAAGTGCGCGGCCTAAAGCCAGGCGAAGGTCTAAATGCCGCTACTGGTGAATATGTCGATATGTTCAAAGCAGGCATCATTGATCCAGCGAAAGTAACTCGCTCAGCACTACAGAACGCAGCGTCAATTGCAGCACTCTTTTTAACTACTGAGGTAGTAATTGCTGATAAACCAGAAAAGGCAGCACCAGCTGCTCCTGGTGGCGGAGATATGGATTTCTAAATTCATTTATTAATTAAGGGCGGCTGCTTAGCAGTCGCCCTTAATTTTTAGACATCGTGACTATCAACAATTTGATAGGCGTAACCCTGTTCTGCAAGAAATCGCTGCCGATTGGCAGCAAACTCGGCATCTACTGTGTCGCGAGTGACCACAGCATAAAAGGTAGCTGATCGGCCGTCTTTTTTTGGTCGTAAAATTCGTCCCAGTCGTTGTGCTTCTTCTTGTCTTGAACCAAATGTTCCAGATACTTGTATCGCGATTGTGGCTTCTGGTAGATCGATTGAAAAATTAGCAACCTTAGAGACCACTAGTACTTTTATTTCACCTTGTCGAAACATCTCATACAACTCTTGACGTTCCTTTATTGGAGTTTCGCCAGTAATAAGTGGTGCTCCAAGATCATTGCTTAATCTATGTAGTTGTTCTAAATATTGCCCAATAACTAATATTTGCTCACCCTCATGCTTTTCCAAAATTCTCTCAACAGTTCTAATCTTTTCAGGTGTAATCGCTGCTATTCGATACTTTGCGTCATCCTCACTTACGGCATAGTTAAGTCGCTCATCTTCAGATAATGTGACTCGCACTTCAATGCATTCAGCCGGAGCGATATATCCTTGATGTTGCATTTCTTTCCAAGGCACATCAAATCTTTTTGGTCCAATCAAACTAAAAACATCACCTTCCCGGCCATCTTCACGAACTAAAGTTGCGGTTAATCCAAGTCTGCGTCTAGCCTGAATATCAGCAGTAAAGCGAAATACTGGTGCAGGTAGTAGATGCACTTCATCATAAATAATTAGTCCCCAATCTCGGGCATCAAATACATCAAGATGTGCATATTCACCTTTTTTCTTGGTGGTCATAACTTGATAAGTTGCAATTGTTACTGGTTTGATTTCTTTCTTCGAGCCAGAATATTCGCCAATTTCATCTTCAGTAAGTGAAGTGCGATTAAGTAATTCTTCTCGCCACTGTCTTGCTGAAACTGTATTAGTAACCAAAATTAAAGTGGTTGCTTTCGCTTTAGCCATTGCTGCTGCACCAACAATTGTTTTACCAGCACCGCAAGGCAACACCACAACACCAGAACCACCAAACCAGAATGAATCAACAGCTTGACTTTGGTAGGGCCGAATAGCCCAGCCATGTTCAGCTAAAGCAATTGAATGTGCTTCGCCATCTACATAACCAGCAAAATCTTCTGCAGGCCAGCCAAGTTTTAATAATGCTTGTTTTAGTGCACCACGTTCACTTGGAAACACGACTACTGTTTCATCATCAATTCTTTTTCCAAGCATTGGAATGATTTTTTTGTTACGCAACACTTCTTCTAATACTGGTTTATCAGTTGTGGAGAGTATTAGTCCGTGAACTGGATGGTTTTCTAATCTGAGACGTCCATAACGCCCCATCTGATCTGCAATATCAATAAGTAGGGCATTGGGCACTGCATAACGAGCATATTTAATGAGCGCATCAACAACTTGCTCAGCATCATGTCCTGCAGCACGCGCATTCCAGAGCGCAAGAGAGGTAATCCGATAAGTGTGAATGTGCTCTGGTGCACGCTCCAGTTCAGCAAATGGAGCGATTGCTTTGCGAGCTTCATCTGCTAATGGATGATCAATCTCCAGTAGCAAGGTGCGATCACTTTGTACAATTAACGGTCCAGTAGTCAAAGGACTCCTTTTAGTTTGACCGCGTATTATCTCAAATTAATTTGCTTTTAGCAGACGGGTAATCATTCCTGCGAGCAGGTTGATTCTCGGCACAATTGCACTGACTGAAACCCACTCGCTCTTGGCATGTGAACCGGTACCAACTGCGCCTAGACCATCAATAGTTGGGATACCAAGAGCGGCAGTGAAATTACCATCGCTTGCACCACCAACCTGCGCATTTTCAAGTTGAGGTAGTCCCAAATCTTTTGCAACTTCTTGAGCTAGTTCAAACAACCCCATACTCATTCTGCTTTCCAGAGGCGGTCGATTTATAGAACCAAGAACTTCAATCTTAATTCCCGGAAGTGTTGAAGAAATTGCTCTTATTTCACTATCAACACGTTTTTGTTCATCAATACTCCAGGCCCGAACATCAATGCTTAGTTGAGCGAGCGCAGGTACGGTGTTTGTTGTTGTGCCCGCTCTGATAACAGTTGGTGTAACCGTAGTTCCAAGTTCAGTATTACCTATTTTGCTCACTGACAGGGCAATTTCACTTATTGCCAGACCTGCATTTATTCCTTTTTCTGGTTCTAAACCTGCGTGCGATGCTAAACCATGCGCCACAATTTCGTAATTAGAGGTTCCTTTACGTGCAGTTTTTAGTGCCTCATGCTGAGCGCATTCGAGTACTAGTACAGCAATCGCGCTGCGAGCAGCGTCTTCAATTAACTTTCGGGAAGTTTCAGAACCAATTTCTTCATCTGTAGTTAGTAGTAGTGCAATATCTGGATGATTTATTTGTGCAATCGCATGAATTGCTTGCACCACACCTGATTTCATATCTACACACCCAGGTCCAGTTAGCACATCTCCATTAATTGCAAAAGGAATTTCTTTAAGTGTGCCAATTGGCCAAACGGTATCAATATGCCCAAGCAGCAATACTTTTGGATTTTCTGATCCCCACCATAAATGATCGCGACTTGAAACAGTAATGACTCTGCCCTTTTTCCCTAATCGGCTAAATAACATTTCATTTGTGAGTTCAACAACCTGGCTGCAAGCCGTTAAATCAGCACTCGGCGATTCCAATTCAATTAAGGACTGCATATCTGCGAGCACGTCGTTTAGATTTACCACGGCGACAGGGTAGCGTGTGGGTTATGAATTGGGTTGATCATTGGCGGGCGCGAAGCAATAAAGCCGCTTCAAATCTTGAAGTGAGGGCGATTACAAGTACGGCTGACTTGCGGGAATTACGCGAGCTTTTTGATTTAACTTGGCCCTCCTCTTCAACCCAACTTACCCAGAATTTAGGAACTGCGCTGATTCATTCTGGTGCAGTTCTAACCGGTGCATTTAAAGATAGCCAGTTAGTTGCAGGTGCACTGGCAATTATTAGTAACCATTCAAGTGTATTAGCACTACATTCACATATGGCAGCAACACATCCTGATTATCGAAGTCAAGGTTATGGTGCCTTAGTTAAGTATGAGCAAGCAGCAATTGCTGCTGAGCAAGGAATTCAAAAAATCACTTGGACGTTTGATCCACTTGTTCTGCGAAATGCGAAGTTAAATATTCTTAATTTGGGAGTGACAATTAAGAAGTTTGTTCCAGATTTTTATGGTGAGATGGAAGATGCAATCAATGCAAATGATTTAACTGATCGACTTTGGTGTGAATGGCATTTGAATCAGGACAGAGCGCTAAATGCTCCATATCAGATAATGCCAAAAGGAGCATTAACTGCAATTTCCATTGTGGAAGATATTGGTGTTGTAAAGAATCTTGAACCAGCGCAGGCGCGAGTGTTGCGTCTAGCAATGAGAAACGAGTTAAGCCAAGCGTTGGATGGTACAACTGAGGTAAAGGGACTTTCGGTTGACAACGAATATTTGATAGGAAAATTATGAAGATAAGCGAAGTTACTTTAAGAAGATTATCAATGCCATTAGTAAAACCATTTCGAACTTCATTTGGTACTCAAACCCAGCGTGATGTTTTGCTGGTTGAAGTATTAGCAGATGGCAATATTGGCTATGGCGAATGCGTAGCGATGAGTGTGCCACTTTATTCTGAAGAATATGTAATTGGAGCACAGGATTTTATATCGAGATTTATTGTTCCTAGACTTTTCCAAAAAGAGTTAGAGCCAACTGAGTTTGCCGAAGAAATGGCTGATTTATTAGGAAATCGAATGGCAAAAGCATCAGTTGAAATGGCGCTTATGGATTCTTGGCTGAAAGCAAAAGGTATTTCATTTGCAGATTATCTTCGGGTAGATAGGGACCGAGTTCCAGTTGGTGTAAGTATTGGGATTGCTGAGAGCATTGATGCATTAGTTGCTGAAGTAAATGATTATGTTGAGCAGGGGTATACCAGAGTTAAACTCAAAATTGAGCCGGAATTTGATATTGCGCCTACAAAAGCAATTCGAAACGAGTTTCCAGATCTCCAATTACAAGTAGATGCTAATCAGGCTTATCGTGCTCCAGATATTGACCATCTTCTTCGACTAGATGAATTCGAGCTCTTGTTAATTGAACAACCGATGAGTGAATCAGATATTGCTGGCCACATTAAGTTAGCTAAATTAATGCAAACCCCAGTTTGTTTAGATGAATCAATTACCTCAGCATCAGTTGCAAAAGATTTAATTGAATTAGGTGCTACCAGCGTGGTTAATATCAAACCTGGTCGAGTTGGTGGTTATTTAGAAGCTGTTCGAATACACGATGTCTGCCAGAAACTCAGCGTACCTGTCTGGTGCGGTGGAATGTTGGAAACTGGAATTGGTCGAGCAGCAAATTTGGCACTTGCTGGTTTGCCAGGATTTAGTTTGCCGGGGGATATCAGTGGCACTAATCGATATTGGAATAGAGATATCACACAAGAGTTTGTTGTAGTTGATGGAGAAATTGAATTACCAACTGGAATTGGTTTTGGAGCTGAAGTTGATACTGAAATGTTACTTAGTTACCAAACTGAATATCTAACTCTTACTCGCCCATAATTGCAATCATAGTGATTCGGGCGATTGAGAACTCACCTACTTTTGCACTTCGTTGATCAAAGGCTGATAATTTTCCGGCAGTTATTCGAATTGGTTGCACAACGTGTTCAACTTCACGTCCAGATTCGTTTGCATAACCAATCCATACTTTTTGTTTTTGCTCAATTGCTTTACGCAACACAACAACCGTGTCAGTAGTAGAAAGTCGCACAGCATTCTTTGGTCGCGCTGATGGCGCAGCAGCATCTCCTTGGCGAAGCGCTTTTACTGCCTCGATTAAAACTTCATCCGTTGGATGCTCGAGACGATTGGTGTTTGCTTCAAGTGTAGCTCGGCGTTGCAAACGAGCACGAACCAACATTGAACCATCTTCAGATTCCAATGTTGGTGTGTAACCAGACTGACTG